>JAEEGL012451575.1_pt1 | contig 16626 bp, 15 predicted proteins | sample 9134231 | NCBI WGS metagenome assembly JAEEGL01 (sample SAMN16246548, study PRJNA631951) | gut metagenome | biome: gut microbiome; feature: rumen; material: fiber-attached | host: Bos | place: Iran: Karaj | collected 2018-10 | reverse complement strand
GATTGGAAACTTTTTCAGACCTGTGCGGAATTGGCGATTTATTACTTACCGCAACATCAAAAACCAGTCGTAATTTCTCGGCAGGTATGGCATTAGCAAACGGCGAAAAACCGGTTGGAACGGTTGAAGGGTTATCCGCACTTGCCGCGTTAAACGATCGTGCAAGAAAGTTTAAGGTTGATACACCGTTGTTGCTAAATATGAGTAAAAAATTATCAAAATAAAAAACATATCAAAAAGACCGGTATCGCCGGTCTTTTTTTTGTGTTTTTTATTCATATCTTAAACTGTCTATTGGGTTTAATTTGGCAGCCTTGATTGCCGGCATAACACCGGATGCCAAACCAACAACAACCGCCACCGATATAGATAATAAAACCGGCCACAAACTGAACGGAACATTATACCCAAGGATAAATCGCCCAACCCCCTGGGACAAACCAATTCCAACAAGCAAACCTATCATAGAACCAATAAATGAAATCATAATAGATTCCGCCAAAAATTGGATAATAATATTGCTTTCGCGCGCACCAATTGCTTTACGGATGCCAATTTCGCGCGTACGCTCTGCGACCGACACCAACATCATATTCATAATTCCAATCGCACCAACCAGCAACGATACCGCCGCAATCGCAATCAGTAATAATTTTAAATACCCTGTCACCGTTGTCATAGTTTCTAATATTTGCTTCATATCCATAATTTGAAAGTCATCTTCGTCGCCAGGTTTTAATCTGTGTCTGTCGCGGAGCAGGGCGGATATCTGGTCAATAACAACCGCGTTATCTGCATCTTGATATAATTTCAACGCAATCATACTGACTGCATTTGGAAAGCGACTGCCTTGCAGTCTTTTCTTTAATGTTGTGACCGGTATCATAACCATGTCATCCTGGGACCCCATCGCAGAATCACCGCGTTCTTTTGGAACACCAATAACAACGAATGGAACATTTTGAACACGAATAACCTCGCCAACCGGATTTTTATCCATTCCCAGTTCCGCGGCGGTCTTTGGTCCAATTACCGCATAGGTTGATGCATTACGAACCGCCGCATCGTCAAAAAACGCACCATATTCCATTTCTATGGTTTGAACCGTTGTATAATCGGGATATGCCCCAATCATAGATGTAGACCAATTTTTATTGCCATATACAACCTGGGCACCGGCGACCTGGACCGGAGATATCGCAGCAACATCGGGCAATTTTGCGATAACCGCGGCATCATCGGTTGTAAGTGTTTGACGATTACCACTGCGAACACCACCAATTTGTGCGGCACCGGCGCGTATAACCACTGTATTTGTACCAAGCGACGAAAATTGGTCAGTAATTTCTTTTTGGACCGTTTCACCAACGGCAACCATTATCACAACCGCCATAACACCAATAATAATCCCCAACACCGTCAGAAACGAACGAATTTTGTTTCCACTGATTGACAGCCAAGATTCTTTTAAAATATCGCTTAGTGTCATTTGCGCGCCTTTGTTTTTTTGTTTAATACATCTTCACTTGCCGGTATTTTTCCATCATAGTTTATACGACCATCGTATATGTGTATCAGGCGATTTGCATAGCGTGCAATTTCAAATTCATGGGTTATCATAACAATCGTTATTCCCATATCATGGTTCAGCTGTTTAAAAAATTTTAAAATTTCGTTTCCCATTGTTGAATCTAGCGCACCCGTAGGCTCGTCCGCCAAGATAAGTTTTGGATTTCCCGCCAAGGCGCGCGCAATCGCGACACGTTGTTTCATACCACCAGATAATTGTGGTGGCAAATATGTTTCAAAATTTTCTAATCCAACACGATGCAACATTTCACGCGAACGAATAACACGGTCATTTGGTGACATACCACGGTACATAAGTGGCAACATAACATTATCTAATACACTGCGTTTTGGTAACAGATTAAAGTTCTGGAACACAAAACCAATATATTCATTACGAACCATAGCTAATTCATCATTTGTCATATTTGTAATATTTTTTCCATAAAGTTCGTATACACCGGATGTCGGCGTATCCAACGCACCAATAATATTCATACAAGTTGATTTTCCCGACCCAGATGGCCCCATAATCGCAACAAATTCACCCGCAGTGATATTAAATGTGACATCAAATAAAACCTGTTGAACGCCACCTATTTCCAACGGGAAACTTTTGCAAATTTTATCCATAGAAATAATAATTTCATTATTTTTCATTTATTTATTACATTGGGCCACGACGGCGCGCCGCGGTTTCGGTTGAACTTTTTGATTGACCTATACGCCCGACAATAACTTTATCATTTGGCTTTATTTCATCGGATATGATTTGTGTTTCGGTTGGTGTCTTCAATCCCTTGGTATATGTTATATAAATAATATCTTTATCACGCATAATTGCCATATGGTCTTCGGGTTTTATATCTTCGGGTGCATCCGGTATTATGTTTTTAAAATTCCGTATCAAGAATGCCGAATTTTGTGTTTTCCAAACATCATGTGCTTCGGCAATCAGTATTGTCACAAACGCGGTCATTCCCGGCATTAGATGTAATTCAGAATTATCAACATCAATAACCACAGTGTATACAACAACATTTGATGTCGTTGTTGGCGAAAGACGAATCTGGCGCACGACACCATTAAACTTTTTTTGTGGATACGCATCAACGGTAAATGTGACATTTTGTCCTTCTTTGATAACACCGATATCTGCCTCGGAAACGGCGGTTTCAATCTGCATTTTTGTAAGGTCTTCGGCAATTTCAAACAAGTCGGGGGTTTGGAAAGATGCCGCAACGGTTTGACCTTTATCAACTTTGCGCGAAATAACGGTACCATCAACCGGCGATGTGATTGTCGCATAACCAAGATTCGTAACCGCGCGTTCATATTGTGACTGGGCGCGTTTTACCGATTGAATGGCCTGTTCATAATTTGTTTGTGATTGTTCCATTTCTGCACGGGCAATATATCCAGAATCATAAAGTGTTTTATTTCGGTTATAGTCGTTTTTTGCCAGTGTTAATTGCGATTTTGCACTGTCCAATGCCGCAAGAGATTCATCAACAGTTGCCTGTAATACAGATGGTTCTATTTTTAATAATAATTCCCCCTGTTTAACATGTGAATTATAGTCAACAAAAATATCTTCAATTGTGCCAGACACCTGGGATCCAACACTGATAGTGTTAACCGGGTTTATTTCACCGGTGGCGGTGACAACCTGGCGTATATCGCCACGCGAAATATTCACTGTCACGTATTCAATTTTTGGTCCACGTGTAGCAAAGTATAACCATATACCACCTGCTATTAAAATTAAAATTGCTGTTCCAGACCACCATTTATGTCGCCACAACCACCCAAAAAGCCGGCGAAAAAATGAGTGTGTTTTTTCGGGTAATTGTGTCTCTGTCATTGCTTATCCTTTTCCAATTCTGATTTTATATCACCAATTGCCAATGCCAGTGCCGCGCGTTTGACAAATAAATCATATTTTGCGGCATTGTTTTGTTTTTGTGCCGAAACCAATTCCGACTGTGCTGTCTGCCAATCCAGCATTGTTGCACGACCAACACGATACATTCCCGCCGTCACTTTTTCGGATTCGGTTGCCGATTTCAATAATGTATCTGTTTGTGTTAAAACCGTCTGGGCGGTTTTATAGTTCTGGTACGCGGTGAACACATCTAATATTGCGTTATCATTTGCACTGCGCAGATTTTCATTTGCAACATCGTATAATGCTGTGGCACTGCGCACACCATACATATTTGCAAACCCCGCGAATATCGGCATAGTTGCGCGAATGCCGATTGCAGCACTGGTATGTTTTAAACCGTAATCAGAATATTGTGAATTATTATCATTCCATGATAAAGAACCAGTCGCACTGATACTTGGTAAATTTTTCAGAAATACACTGTTGCGACGATGCCATGCGGCATCTTTGTTTGCCGATGCACGCAACAAATCGGGACGATGTTTACGCGCAACATCCAGTAAATCATCTATACTGCGATTTTCGCGTGGTGAACCAAAATCATTATCCATATCTGCAATGGTTATTGATTGGTCGGCCGGAAAAGATAATTTCGTAAGCAACGCACCCTTGGCCACTTCGCGATTATTGTTCGCGCGTTCTAAGTCCAGATTACGGCTTGCCAATGTGGTTTCTGCACGCAGAACATCGGCACGCGCAACAACACCCGCATGAAATTTTTTATTTGCGGTATCCAGTGCAGTTTGCGCAACGGTTCGTAATGAACGCGCAGACATAACATCCGCATCAGCATTCAACAATGCGTAATATGCACCAATTACGCCGTATACATAATTTTGCACACGTTCATCATAATCAAAACCCATCGCACGCCATGTTGATGTTAACTGATTTAAATCCGCCAACCTTTTACCAAAATCAAAAACCAGATATGATGCAGATATTGATGCCCCATATTCCCAATCAGACCAATGGCTGTTTTGATAATTTTTACCCACATTTGCAGACCCGTTTACCGATGGCAGATAACTGGCATAACCCGCATTTTTATTATAGCGCGCCGATTGTAATGAATAATATGCAGATGCGGTATCTGGGTTACGACATAATCCTATTTCAATCACAGATTGTAAATCCATAACTGTGTCTGGGACTGTTTTCCTGGACATACAATCATCGGCGGCATTTGCAATTATTGGCAATAAAGAAAATATCAAAGATACCTTGATAATATCCATGCTCTCCGATGTTTATGATATTCTGAATTATACATTTTTTATGTTGAAAAACCAAATTTTTTTGCTAGGATTATATGGTCGGTTGCACGGCTTGGTGGCAGAGTGGTTATGCAGAGGACTGCAAATCCTTGTATGCCGGTTCGATTCCGACCCAAGCCTCCAAATTTAAAAGCGGTTTTTACCGCTTTTATTCTTGCAAAAACACATCAAAATTTTTAATCTTATACTGGTTTTTACGAACATGATTAAAAGTTTAACACTAACAAATTTCCGAAATCATACGACTGCACGCATTACGACGGCGGGACATAAAAATATTATCATAACCGGTCCAAATGGTGCCGGCAAAAGCGCAATTATAGAGGCCGTTTCTATGCTGGCCGGTGACCGCGGTATGCGTGGCGCACCAATGACCGACATCGCGCGATTTGACGGAAATGGCGGTTTTTCGGTTTTTGCGGAACTTGCCGATGAAACCGAGGTGTGTGTATTTTTTAATCCAGGAGATGCGAATCGACACACAACCATAGATGGCGATACAGTACCATTATCTAATTTATCAAAACATTTACGCATAGTATGGATTACCCCACGCGAAGACAGAATTTTTACAGACAGCGCATCGGAGCGGCGCACGTTTTTTGACCGATTAGTGGCAAGTTTCGATTCGGCGCACTCTGGGCGTGTTGCACGCCATACAAAACTGATGTCAGAACGCGCGGGTGCATTAAAAATTGGGGCAGATAATAATTGGATGAATGCGTTGGACGCACAAATTGCCGCAACGGCGGTTGCTATCGCGGCGGCGCGTATTCAATATGCCGGCGAAGTTAATTATTTTATGAACAATGCCGCCGTTTCGGTTGACGGTTTAATAGAATCTATGATAATGCAAACCAATGCGGCAAACGCCGAACGCGAATATTTATCATATTTAAAATCAAACCGATTTTTAACAAATGATAAGATGATTTTAGATGGTGTAAACAAATCGGACTTTGGGATATTTAATAAAAAACTAAATCTGCCGGCAAATTTAACCAGTACCGGTCAACAAAAAACTACTCTGCTGGAATTGATATTGGCACATGCAAAACTGATTTATACAAAAACAGGCGCACAACCAATAATTTTATTGGACGAAGCCGTTGCGCATTTGGATGCAAACGCACGAAAAAATTTATTTGAAAAACTTGGTGCCGCCAATGCTCAGGTTTGGGCAACAGGTCTTGATGTGAAAATATTTAGCGATGTTCCTGATGCAACATTTGTCACTTGCCTTGATGGTGCAATAAGTAATATAGTGTAAGGCAAGGAAAGAAAAAATGGCAAAAATAGATTATCAACTGTTATTAGATAACGCATTAAAGTCTGTTGTTCGCGAAGCATTGATTCATGCCCAGATAAACGGACTTGGTGATGGAATGCATTTCTTTATTACATTTCGTACGCATGATGCCGGGGTTGTGTTGCCGGATTTTCTGCGTATACGCTATCCAGATATAATGACAATTGTGTTGCAATATTCATATAATAACCTGCATGTGTCGGACAAAGAATTTGGGGTTCAGTTAACATTTGATGGTCGTCCGTTCTTTATACGTGTTCCGTTTTCGGCACTGGTTGAATTCAAGGATCCATCGGTTGATTTTATGTTGTCATTTCATAAACACCCCGAACAATCATCACCCGACAACGATATTGAATTACCATTGGATGGAACCGGCGACACAATCCCAGATACCGGTCGTGTGGTTTCGCTGGATGAATTTAGGAAAAGAAAAAATCAATAAAAGACCGGCATTTGCCGGTTTTTTATTTCTTTTTATTTTCCTTCTTTAAATATTCTTCTAACCAGTGATTATCAAAATTTAATGTTCGAACATCACGGTTGTTTAATAATTTTTTTTGCAACGGAATTGTTGTTTTTACACCTTCTATAACAAATTCGTCCAGTGCGCGTTCGGCACGCATAATACAGGCAGACCGCGATTGCGCATGAACAATCAATTTTGCAATCATAGAATCATATGTCGGTGGAATTGTATATCCAGTGTAAACCGCACTATCCACACGCACGCCAAGTCCACCCGATGGTGCATACAGCGTGATTTTACCCGGGTTTGGCACAAATGTTTCGGGGTCTTCGGCATTTATACGAAATTCAATCGCATGGCCATGCGGAATAACATTTGCCTGGGTATATCCTAATTTTTCACCGGCGGCAATACGGATTTGCTCGCGTACCAAGTCAACCCCATATACCATTTCGGTGACCGGATGTTCAACCTGAAGTCGCGTATTCATTTCCAAGAAATAAAACTTTCCATTTTCATACATAAATTCAAATGTACCGGCATTTGTATAGCCCATCTTCTTGGCCGCAGTTTTGCAAATTTCAATCATATCGTCGCGTTGTTTCTGGGTCAAGGCGGCGGCAGGGCATTCCTCCATAACTTTTTGATTTTTGCGTTGCAATGAACAATCGCGTTCACCAAAAATCACAACATTGCCGTGTTTGTCGCCTAAAACCTGGAATTCAATATGACGCGGGTGCAATAATAACTTCTCCATATACAATGTATCATCACCGAAACCGCTGCGCGCTTCGTTTTTGGTGATTTCAAATGCCTCGGCCATCTGGTCGGCGGACATAACCGGTCGCATACCACGTCCACCACCACCGGCCGATGCCTTTAACATAACCGGGTACCCGATTTTTTCACCCCAGAATAACGCATCTTCCAGTGTATCAACCGAACCATCAGACCCCGGAACAACCGGTAATCCACATTCAATAGCGGTTTTTTTGGCATTAACCTTGTCGCCCATTTTGTTTATCATTGCCGCATCTGGCCCAATCCATATCAAGCCATGCTGTTCAACCTTTTCTACAAAATCGGCGCGTTCAGATAAAAAACCATAGCCTGGATGAATCGCATCGGCATTTGTTAACAATGCCGCCGTCAGTATTGCAGATTCGTTCAAATAAGAATCACGAGATGGCCCCGGCCCAATACACACCGATTCATCCGCCAACTGAACATGCATCGCATCGCGATCAACCGTGGAATAAACGGCAACTGTGCGTATTCCCATATCGCGACATGCACGAATTATTCGCAATGCAATTTCACCGCGATTGGCGATTAAAACTTTCTTTATTTTTGGCATAATTTTTATTCAATTATTATTAATGGTTGATCAAATTCTACGGCCTGACCATCGGAAACCAAGATTTCTTTGACAATGCCGTCTTTATCAGATTTGATAGGGTTAAATGTTTTCATCGCCTCTACCAGAATAACGGTATCACCCGCCTTGATTTGTGCACCAACCTTGGTAAATGGCTTTGCACCTGGTTCTGGCGCAAGATACGCAACACCAACCATCGGTGATTTCAACGCATATCCAGATGTCGTATTATCGGCCGGTTCACTGTTTGTATGTTTTGCATTTTCAGATGTTGGTAATGTTGGCATCGTCACCGTCGTGCCACTTTGTTTTGATAAATGTATATGTTTACGATAGACACCAAACAAAAACTGGCGTTCTAAATCCAGTTCTGTAATTCCCATATCGTCCATAATCTTTGACATGGATTCTACGGTTGAACGAAATGACATAATCTAATCCTTTTGTAAAATTATTTCATATCAGTAGTGATGATTCTAGCATAAAACCATAACTTGTCAAGGCACAGGGTCAAAACCAAAGCCACCCCCAGGTCTGCAACGCGATATTCGACGAATCCCCATTACCACACCGCGAACCAGCCCATATCGCATAATGGCGGTTTTGGTATATTCACTGCATGTTGGTGTAAATCGGCATACTGCCCGACCGCCAAATACAGGCGATATAAATCGCTGGTATAAAGTTATCAAACCAACCCCGATTTTACGAGGTATGTTTGATAAGCCGTGCCAAATTGTTGGGTGTTTTTGGTGCATATTTTCGCAGTATGTGTTTTAATGCGCGCCCCATCGCCGCCCGTCCGGTTTCACGGTCGGTATTCAGTATATCGGCCCGACCAGTAAATATATAATCAAATTCTGGAACCATCAAAATTGAATTAAATTGAACCCAGTCTCGCATTAACCGCTTTGCACGATTACGCTGAACCGCCAATTTAAATGTCCGCTTGGTCACCATAAAACCGACACGGGGGTTATCGGGAAAGCGCGCAGGCTTTGCACGAACAAAAAAGTACGGTGAACGCGCCGATGGATCAGAATCGGCGGTATGAAAATCGTCATGACTTTTTATTGTATCTCGCATACGCGTAATAATAGCAAAATATATATAAAGTCAAAGAAAAAACGATTTTATTTATGGTTGCTTGATTTTTCACATTTGTGTGTTTATAGTTGTAAAAAATATTGAAAGGGGCGACACATGTATAATTGGTTGATGAAATTTTTCTCGGCAGATATGGCAATTGATTTAGGTACGGCAAACACACTGATTTATGTCAAGGGTCGTGGGATTGTTCTGAATGAACCGTCGGTTGTGGCGGTTGCAGAAAACCGCCTGCTGGGGCGCAAAGAAATACTTGCGGTTGGTACCGAAGCCAAGCAGATGTTCGGTCGTACACCCGGCACAATAAGCGCGGTGCGTCCGTTACGCGACGGTGTTATTGCAGACTTTGAAGTCGCCGAAGAAATGATTAAATACTTTATTCGCAAGGTTCATCACCGCAGCCCGCTGACCGCGCCACTTATCATTATATGTGTTCCGTCATGTGCAACCCAAGTGGAACGCCGCGCTATTCAAGAAGCCGCCGATGCCGCCGGCGCACGCAAAGTTTATATCGTAGAAGAATCAACCGCCGCCGCAATTGGTGCAGGATTACCAGTAGAAAAACCGTTGGGTTCAATGGTTCTTGATATTGGTGGTGGCACAACCGAGGTTGCGGTTATGTCACTTGGCGGAATTGTTTATTCAAATGCGGTTCGTACCGCCGGTGACCAGATGGACCTGGATATTATTGAATTTGTGCGCAAGAATAAAAACTTGCTGATTGGTGAAAACACCGCCGAAGAAATCAAGAAAAAAATCGGTACCGCAATTTCACCAAAAGATAAAACAAGCGAATTAACAATGAAAATAAAAGGGCGCGATTTGCTGTCGGGGACACCACGTGAAACGGTTATTACCGAATCCCAGATTGCATCTGCGTTGGCCCAGACGGTCACGAAAATCGTAGATACGGTGCGGCACGCGTTAGAACTGACACCCCCAGAATTATCGGCCGATATCGCCGATTTAGGTATCGCGATGACCGGTGGTGGTTCATTACTGCGGGGATTAGATGCCGCAATCCGTGCGGCAACCGGATTACCGGCATTCTTGGTGGATAATCCATTGGCCTGTGTCGCACGGGGAAGCGGTAAGATGTTATCAAGTCTGGATAAAAACAAGCATATATTGCAGACAATGTACTAGTGATTAGTGTAAGTGGTTAGTTAACACCGGTAATACCGGTGTTTTTTATATATTGAAATTTGTATTTATAATATATTCGTGCAGAATCCGTACAAGGTGGTTTAAGAACCCACTCTAATCATTGTCCGCGCGGACAAAAATACTGACACTTCACAATGGCAGGAGGCCGGTGAAATAACCAATACATCGGACTATTTTTGCTTAGAGTAGTTCTTAACCTCCTGTCTTTTTTATATAAAATACATAATCCTTGCAATTGAAAAATCGTTTGTTATAATGGGCGTTGCCTTGGGTGGTTAGCTCAGTTGGTTAGAGCGTTACGTTGACATCGTAAAGGTCGTTGGTTCGAGTCCAATACCACCCACCAAATTTTCAAGCGAGCATCGCGAGCGTTGAAAATTTGAGTGTCCCGCCGCAGCCTTTGGCGAAGGCGGACAAGATTCCAGAGGAAAAAAATAAAAAATGCGAATGCAAATATAATCTTTGACACAAAATTAAACGGGAATTCTTGGGACGCCCCGTTTGGCGTCCCTTTTTCATAAAAAGGATGCGCAAATGAGTAAAAAATATCTTATAACTTCTGCACTGCCGTATGTGAATAACCAATTGCATATTGGACATTTGATTGGATGTTTGTTGCCAAGTGATGTTTATGCCCGTTTTTGTCGCGCGATGAATCGCGATGTGTTATATATTGGTGGTTCAGACGAACATGGAACAACATCAGAAATTGGCGCAGCACGCGAAAATATGGCGGTTGAAGATTATGTTGAAAAATATCGTGCAAAGCATCTTGATGCAGTTCGTGATTTTAATTTGTCTTTTGATTTATATGGACGCACACATACAAAATTGCATGAAAAACTGATGCACGAATTGTTTGCACGACTTGATTCTCTTGGGATGATAGAAGAAAAATCATCGCTGCAACCGTATTCGGTGAACGAAAAAAAATTCCTTGCCGACCGTTATGTTATCGGAATATGTCCGCATTGTGGGTACGAGAAAGCATATGGAAACGAATGTGAAAAATGTGGCGCATCATTGGACCCGGCAGAACTTAAAAATCCACACAGCGCGATTGACCCAGAGTCACCAGTTGAAATGCGCGAAACAAAACATCTGTATTTCAAATTAAGTAAAATGCAGGATAAATTGCGCACATGGATAAATTCGCGTGTTGGGTGGCCAAAGACCGCGATTAAAATCGCAAATAAATGGTTGGACGAAGGTCTGCACGATAATCCAATCACTCGCGATTTAAAATGGGGTATTCCGGTCAATAAACCCGGATACGAAGATAAAGTATTCTATGTATGGTTTGATGCACCGTGGGGCTATGTATCTATATCCCAGGCCGCAAATGATGACTGGGCATCGTGGTGGAAAAATCCCAATTGTCACTATGCAGAATTTATGGCAAAGGATAATGTGTCATTTCATTCGGTGTTTTTCCCGGCCTACGAATTGGCAATGGATGATAATTGGAAAACCGTTGATATGTTAAAGGGATTTAATTTCTTGAACTTTAATGGTGCAAAGATTTCAAAGTCAACCGGCAACGGGATATTTTTAGACGAAGCATTAAATATCGCACCAAGCGATTGTTGGCGCTATGCATTATTAGCATCCGCCCCAGAAACGGACGATACAGATTTCACAATGACGCGTTTTGCGGAAATTGTGAATAAAGATTTAAATGGTTTGCTTGGCAACTTTGTGTCGCGTGTGTGTAAATTATCAAACAAAAACTTTGGCGATACGATACCGAATGGCACCGCAATGGATGAAACATTGGCACATCGTATAAATGAAAAATTGGCGGAATTGACCGGTGCCTTGGATGCATGCGAATTCCGGAAATCCATTGTTGCATTGCGTGATATTTACGGCATTGCGAACGAATATATGACCGAGAAAGAGCCGTGGGCATTGGTGAAAAACGGTAATATGGCGGGTGCGGCGGCGGTGCTAAACGAATGTTTCCAATTGATTGATTTGTTTGCGCGCGTGTCCGCACCGGTTATCCCGGATGCGGCGAAAAAAATTCAAAATATATTTGAAACAAAACATGATTTATCATGGCCAACAATGTATGAACACAGAATTGCAAACGGTGAAAAATTCACCGTGCCGGAAAATCTGTTCACGCGTATTGAATTGGAAAAAGGAAATGAACAATAAAACAAAACTTGTCTTGGTTTCATGTTGTGCGCCGTGCAGCGCGGGTGCAATTAAACAACTTGCATGCGGGGAAATTCCCGATATAGACGATTTTATCGTTCTGTTTTTTAATCCAAATATTTACCCCGAAAGCGAATACATGCGCCGCATGCAGGAACAAATAAAATATTGCGAAAAACTTGGGGTGAAATATAAAATCGGCGAATATAACCATGACGCATGGCGTGCGACGGTACGCGGATTGGAAAACGAACCAGAACGCGGCGACCGTTGCAGTGTTTGCTTTGCGTACCGTTTTGAATATGCAAAAAAATTCGCACGCGAAAATGGATATAATGCGGTGGCATCGGTTCTTGGTGTGTCACGACACAAAGACCAGACCCAGGTTGATACCGCGGCAGAATCTGCATTGGATGATGTGCGTTATATTCCAATAAAATGGGATGAAAATTTGCGGCAAAAAATTAACCACGAATCCGATTTTTACCGCCAAAATTATTGCGGTTGCGAATTCAGCATGAGAGTGGTTAGTGTTAGTGATTAGTGGTTAGTAAATTCTGGAATAGACCAGTATTTACGAAAAGATTCCAGAAATCACTAACCACCAACACTAACCACTACCACTTGCATACATAAATTTCCTTGCTATAATCATACAAAAAGGAGTGACAATTATGTCATCAATACTTGTATTCCCGGGGCAAGGTTCGCAAGCGGTTGGTATGGGGTATGAACTGTATAAAAATAATGCCGCGGCACGCGCGGTCTTTGATGAAGTGGACGATGCATTAAACCAAAAACTGTCCAATATTATTTTTAATGGACCAATGGAAGATTTAACATTGACCACTAATGTTCAACCGGCGATAATGGCGGTGTCCATTGCTATGTTGCGCGCATCGGGCATAAAACTTACACAATATGTTGCCGGTCATTCACTTGGCGAATATACGGCACTGTGTGCGGCGGGCGCGATATCGTTGGCAGACACTGCAAAACTTTTGCGCCTGCGTGGGGACGCAATGCAACGCGCCGTTCCGGTTGGACGTGGTCTGACCGCGGTAATTTTAGGACTGGATATAGAAACAGTTCGTGACATTTGTGCGAAAAATGATTGCGATGTTGCAAATGATAATTCCCCGGGTCAGGTTGTAATTTCTGGGGCAAAAGAGATTGTTGAAAAAACACTGGATGATGCACGGGCGATGGGTGCAAAGCGCGCAATGCCACTTGCACTGTCGGTACCGGTTCATTGCCGGATTCAGGTTCCTGCGGCGGATGAAATGCGCGATGCACTTTTACAAACAGAAATAAAAACACCGGTGGCACCGTTGATTTCAAACAAAACATGCACCCCCATCAGCAAGCCTGATGAAATTCGCGACGCATTGGTTTACCAAATAACCCACGGTGTTCGTTGGCGCGAAAGCGTATTGGCAATGCATGATATGGGTATTACCGAAACGATAGAGGTTGGTCCCGGTGCGGTCTTAACCGGATTAACAAAAAGAATTTGTCCAGAAATGGACGGAAAAAAATTAGAGGTGTAAAATGTTCGATTTAACAAACAAAGTTGTTTTAATAACCGGCGCAACCGGCGGAATTGGTGGCGCAATCGCACACAAGATGAAGGAAGCCGGCGCAACGGTTGTTGTGTCAGGTCGTAATGTCGCCAAAATGAATGCGGAATTTGATGATTCTTATATTAAAATACCGTGTGATTTGGCGGTCGAAGGCGCGGCGGTTGAATTGGTTATGGATACAATTGAAAAATGTGGTCGGTTGGATATCTTGATAAATAACGCAGGTATTACGGCAGATACATTACTGATGCGTATGACCGATGAACAATTTGATAATGTTATAAACACGAATTTGCGGTCATGCTTTAAAATGTGTCGTGCGGCGATTATGCCGATGATGAAGCAAAAATTTGGTCGTATTATAAATATGGCATCCATCATTGGTGTTATCGGTGGCGCAGGTCAGGCAAACTATGCGGCAAGCAAGGGCGGTATGATTGGTTTAACAAAATCTATTGCGGCCGAGGTTGCATCCCGTGGTATTACTGCAAATGCAATCGCACCGGGATTTATCAAAACACCAATGACCGATGTGTTGTCGGATGAATTAAAAAAGAACTATTTGTCACAAATACCGGCGGGCCGATTTGGCGAACCCGAAGACATTGCAAATGCGTGCGTGTTCTTGGCAAGTGATGAAGCATCATATATCAACGGTCAAACATTACACATCAACGGCGGATTAGGGCGCTTTTAATGCAAAATTTTGATGTAATTGTTATTGGTGGGGGACATGCCGGGATAGAATCGGCAACGGCGGCGGCGCGGCGCGGCGCAAAAACCCTGCTGTTAACAATGCGTGAATCTGATTTGGGCGCAATGTCGTGTAATCCATCAATCGGCGGTCCGGGAAAATCACAAATGGTTGCCGAAATGGATGCGTTGGGCGGGGTTATGCCGCGTGCCGCCGATATGGCGGGAATTCACTTTCGCACATTAAACGCATCGCATGGTCCGGCAACCAGGGCACTACGCGCACAAATTGACCGGACGCTTTATCATGATGCGATTGTAAAAATTTTACACGAATACAAAAATTTGACCGTTTTGTTTGAAACTGTGAAATCGGTTGATTTAGAAAATAAAATTATAAACGCTGTATACGGCGGAAAAGCAATCGTTTTTACAACCGGAACATTTTTGCGTGGACTTGTCACTATGGGTGGTGAAAAAACCGAATCTGGGCGAATTATGGATAATGGCGAATACCAATCACCAGACACAAACATTTCCGCCGTATTGCGCGATGCGGGTTTTGATATTATGCGATTAAAAACCGGAACACCGGCGCGCATATATCGTGATTCCATAGATTTTTCGGTATGTGAAGAACAAAAGCCGGACACACCGCACGATTGGTTTTCTGATGGATGTGATACCGATAACAACCATGCAATTTGCTTTATTACACACACGACCGAACAAACACATGAGATTATTCGGCAAAATATAAAAAATGCACCCATGTATAATGGCGAAATTGTCGGCACAGGTCCGCGTTATTGCCCATCACTGGAAGATAAAGTTATGCGATTTCCCGAACACACATCGCATCATGTGTTTTTGGAACCCGAAGGATTAAACAGTGATATAATTTACCCCAACGGAATATCAACAAGTTTTGGTCGTGAAATTCAAGATATCTGGATTCGTACAATCCCAGGACTGGAACATGCGCATATTGCGCGGTATGGTTATGCGATTGAATATGATGCAATTGATGCCAGGGCATTAGATAAACATTTGATGGCGCGTAAAAAACCAGGATTGTTTTTTGCCGGTCAAATAAACGGTACATCTGGATACGAAGAAGCCGCCGCCCAAGGTTTGGTTGCCGGTACAAATGCCGCCGCATTCGCGTTAGATTTGCCGACATTGGAACTGGACCGAACCAATTCTATGATTGGGGTTATGATTGACGATATAACTACTATCGGAATTGACGAGCCGTATCGTATGTTCACATCGCGTTCAGAATATCGTTTAAACCTGCGGGCAGATAATGCGATTTCCAGATTAGGACAAACGGGTGTCAACCTGGGGTTGATAAGTTCACCGGCATTTTTGAACAAAATGAATAAAAAAGCCGGGAAAATTTCCGAAAATGATAAATTTTATGCCGGATATATTATGCGAAACGACCGGGAAATAGAATCGTATCGCCGGGATAAAACAATAAAAATACCGGAAAATTTTGATTATGATGCACTTTCTGGGCTGACCAACGAAATACGCGAAAAATTAAAGCGAATTCGCCCGGCAAATATCGCAGAATTGCAAAAAATACCCGGCATGACCCCGGCGGGTATTATGGTTGTGTTGCGCGCAGTTAAATAATTTAATCGTGTTTAAAATTGCAATATTTAAAAAGTGGACATGTATCGCACTTTGGGCGCAATGCGGTACATGTATACCGTCCAAACAAAACCATCACATGATTTGTGATTGCATGATATTTCTTAGGAATCTTTTTCAAAAGTTCTTTTTCAACTTTTTCGGGGGTATTCGCACTGTCGTCAACCCAACCATACCGATGACTAAGACGGTATACATGTGTATCAACACCGATATTCGGCGCATTCCACAGAACATTGGTTATAACATTCGCGGTTTTTTGCCCGATTCCGGGTAATTTTATAAGTTCGGCGCGACTGTG
>JAEEGL015098923.1_pt1 | contig 16627 bp, 13 predicted proteins | sample 9134231 | NCBI WGS metagenome assembly JAEEGL01 (sample SAMN16246548, study PRJNA631951) | gut metagenome | biome: gut microbiome; feature: rumen; material: fiber-attached | host: Bos | place: Iran: Karaj | collected 2018-10 | reverse complement strand
TTACCTGGAGTTATTTCATTTCTAAAACTTTTACCGATTTGGCCAATACCAAAAGGTAATTTAGCACGCATACTTCTTTGAACATTTAAGAAGTTAACAAAGATACCTTGAGCAGTTTCTCCTCTTAAATATACTTTATTTTTTGTATCTTCAGTAACACCAATATGTGTTTCAAATAATAAATTAAATTTACGAATTGGTGTAAAATCTGTAGCTCCACATTTTGGACAAGGAATATTATTTTCTTTAATATAGTTTTCTAATTTTTCATTATCCCAACCATCACCAGTTTCTTTTCCACCAGTAAATTCTTCAATTAGTTTATCTGCTCTTTCTCTTGATTTACATTTTTTACAATCGATTAATGGGTCAGCAAATGAAGCAACATGTCCTGATGCTACCCAAACTTCAGGATTCATAATAATTGCTGAATCAAGACCAAAATTTTTATAATCTTTGTGAGCATTTTCTTGGATGAATTTTTTCCACCAAGCTTCTTTAATATTGTTTTTTAATTCACGGCCTAAAGTACCATAATCCCAAGAATTAGCAAGTCCATTATAGATTTCACTTCCTTGGAATACAAATCCATATTGTTTACATAAATTAACTAATTCTTCCATTGTTATTTTTTCATTTTTTTCCATAATTATCCTCCTTTAAAAGAAAAACTTCTAGAATAAATGTAAGGACCCTTTCGGGCGGTTCCACCTTACTTATTCTAGAAGAATCAGCTCTTATATATTGCTCCGGTTTCCAAGCCATCATCGCATTGATATATCGATTATATCACTTTTTTTATTTATGTCAATTATTATATTCTAAGATTCTAAATGATGTGATAGATGGAATTATTTTATTTCCTACATCGAAAATATCATTATCAATATCTGTAACATGATCAAGAACCATATCAATCATTTCGGATACATCTTCCTTAGTTAAATCGCTAGGATATACCATTGTACAGTGTTCATCTAGATAATCTTTAAACTCTTCTTCATCTTCGTCTGTTCGCTCAGTGTCACCTATAGCCCTATCAAGATATTCATTAACAAAACTATATCCTTCATCACATTTGGGGAAATGAGCTCCAAGAGTATCAAGTGTATCTACTAGATAATCCCATTCGCCTAATAGTAAGTCTTTTGCCATATGTCCTACTATTTCAACAACTTCTTCAAATGTTATATTTGGTTTTGTAAGTTCTGGGAATCTTGGAATAACATAATTTTCAATTAAAACATTAGCAAATTCTAAAGCTAAACCAATCATACCAATTTTTGCTTTTGTAGGACCGTTTGGACTACTTGTTCCTCCTGAATATCCGCTTTCTAATAAATCTTTTAATTCAAGTAATAATTCACCTGTTGATTTACTACCATATTCCATGTTTAAAATCTCAAGAATATCATGGAAAGGTCCTGTTTTTTCTAAGAATTCATCAATATCTTCTTGATCCATTTCGCCATAAGTTGAGGCAATTTCTAAGAATTTTTCTTTGAAAGTAGTCTCAAATGTTTCTAATGTATCTTTTATTAATTCTTTTAAATAAATACCTACAACATGTTCAGTTTCACTCTCATTTATAACATATATATAGTTACGGAAATCAAGTTCCTCGAAGAAAGATTGGTAAGCGGCTTTCACCATCATTAAAGTTCCTTCTTCTTCAAGTAATATATCCGCAGGTACTTGGCTAATACCTTCTATCTCAAAAGGTAATTTACCACTTTCAAGGAATTCTCCGATAGTAGCTACAGCATTATCATACATCTTATTGAAAGTAGCACGTATTTTATTAAAACTTGCTTGATCAGTAGATATATGAACATTAAATGTATAATCAAGAATTCTATTTGAATCATTTAAAATTATACCTAAAGATACAGGATTAAAATCAAATGTAGCATCAGGAATATCATCATCAGTAATGCCTAAAGCATCATAAATTATTGATTTACGAAGATTTTTTTCAGCTTCACAGTCTTCTTCAGATAAGCCTGGTTTACAAGATTCCACCTCTGTCAAAATCATGTTAAGAATATTCTTTGGTGAGAAAGATAGCATTTCTCTATATACATCAAATTTTGCTCTGTAATCAGCTAGTAATTCCTCTTTTTGTTCTTCCGTAAATGGTGAACAAATCATTCCCTCGACTGAATGGTATTTACACTCCTTACCTTCCGTATCTTCAAGATCCTCACGGAAAGACTCTTCCATATAATTAAATAGATTTGTTATATTAACATCAACTTCATAAATTTTTGAAGCCTCTGCTAAAGTAACTCTATTACCACCACAAGTTTTATCATAGCTATAAACATAGGCACCTTTATTAAGTTTTACCCTAATACAACCACTTTCCATCGAATCATTATCAAGAGGATTTATAATTGGTCCTAAATCAAGATAATTATTATATTGAAGTTGTTGTACTCTAATATATACAGGTTTAGTTCCTGTTGGTAATAAGCTAGAATTATCAACAAGATATTCTTTAGCAGCATCGATTAATTTTTTCTCTTGTTGTTTATATAGGTTTCTTCTGGAATTATTTATTATTCGATTAACTGTTGGTACTGCTATTAAAGCTACTAACCCTAATATTACAACAGTTGTTATTACTTCAAGTAACGTAAATCCTTTTCTTTTATTTTTATGTAATTTCCTACCTCTTAGCTTTACCATACTATCACCTATTATAATTATAGCACAAAAAAAGACTATGGAATAGTCTATTTTTTATCTTTTGCAAATCCTTCTACTGCTTTTAATACTTCTATTGGTAAAGCAAATATAACAGTATTAGATTGGTCAGAACTTAAATCGTTTAATGTAGCTAAAGTTCTTAAATGTAAAGCACCTGGAGTATTACCCATTGTATTAGCAGCTTCAGCTAAATTTTTAGCAGCTTCTACTTCTCCGGCAGCTTTAGTAATAACAGCAGCTTTTTCTCTTTCAGCTTCGGCTACTTTAGCTAAAACTCTCTTCATTTCTTCAGGTAATGAAATATCTTTAAGTTCAACATTTTCTACTTTAATTCCCCAAGGATCAGTAGCTAAATCAATGATATTACAAATTTGTGTAGAGATTTTTTCTCTTTCACTTAATAATTCATCTAATGTAACTGAACCTACAGCATTACGCATTGTTGTTTGAGCAAGTTGACTAACAGCATAGTAGAAATCTTCTACTTCACAAATAGCTTTACCAGCATCAAATACTTTATAGTAAATAACTGCATTAATTCTAACAGATACGTTATCTTTAGTAATAGCATCTTGTTCTGGTACGTCTACAGCTTTTGTTCTAATATCAACTTTTTTGTATGATTGAAATATTGGTAATACTATAACCCATCCTGGATTTAATACTTTTGTGTATTTACCTAAAGTAAATAAAATACCTCTTTCATACTCATTAATTTGTTTGATTGAACCTAAAACGATAAATCCTAGAATAACTAAAATTGTTATTACGAAACCATCCATGTTATCTTCTCCTCTCATACATATAATAACATATTTTTATCTTTTTTAAAATAAATTTGACTTATTTAAAAAAAGTATTACAATATTCCCTACAGGTGAAATTATGCGAATTAAAAGAATAAATAACAAGTACAATTATAAGAAAAATTTCAAGTTTCAAAGAGTTCTTCCATTCATCTTAATGTTTGCTTTAGCAGGATGCGCTAAGGAAGAAGAAATTGATACTGTTTTATGGGAACCAATCCCTACTCAAGAAACAGTTAATAGTAGTGAAGAGCCTATTAGTTATGTTGAAGAAACTACAGTTACACTTCCCGAATTAAACGATAATTTAGAAGTTACTTTAGAAGAAGAAAATATTGTTCAAGAAACAAGTGATGTTGTAGAAAAAGAAACAGAAGTTGTTGAAGACACTAGAAAAGTAGTTGCTTTAACATTTGACGATGGTCCTGGAAGTCATACTGATGAACTTTTAGATATCCTTGAAGAAAATAATGTTCATGCAACCTTCTTTGTTGTAGGGACATATGTAAATAAATACCCTGAAACGTTATTAAAATCATATGAAAACGGAAACGAAATAGCAATTCATGGATATACTCATACTTCATTTACTAAGTTAGGTAAAGAAGGAACTGAAGCCGAAATTGAACAAGTACGTAGTGACTTAGAAGCAATCGGTATTACTCCTTCTAATTTAGTGCGTCCACCATACGGAAGTATTAATGATAGTATTAAAGAATTAGATTATCCATTTATCTTATGGAGTGTTGATACAAGAGACTGGGAAAGTCATAATACCGATAAGATTCGTGAAGAATTAAATGCCGCTATTAGCGAAGGTGGTATTGTTCTTATGCATGACTGTCATGCGACAACTGTTGAGGCAGTTAAAGTATTACTACCAGAATTTACTGATGAATATCGTTTTGTAACAGTTTCTGAATTATTTGAAATATATGATAATGAACTTATAAGTGGTAAGACTTATGGAAAAGTTAAAGTATTAAAAAAGGAAGATAATTAATCTTCCTTTTTTTATATCCATACACTAAATAATATAGCTGCCATTGCAAGAATTAATCCAACTGTTAAGAATCCTCTTACAATAGTTGTTTCACTATAACCAAGTTTTTCAAAATGATGATGAAGTGGTGCCATTAAAAGTAATTTTTTATGGAAACACATTATCCATATCATTTGTAATAATGAAGCTAATGTTTCAATAATAAATACACCAGCAATAACAATAAATGTTATTTCGTGACTAGTTAAAACGGCAACACTTGCTAAAGTTGCTCCTAAACTTAGACTTCCTGTATCTCCCATAAATACTTTAGCGGGATGAGCATTAAATACTAAGAAACCAACTAAAGCTCCTGTTAAGACAAAACAGAATATAGCGATATCTTGGCTACCTTGTGTTGCAGGTGAATTCCAAGTTGTCATAGCTATTGCTAAGAAAGCTATTGCTGATAAACCACCAGCTAAACCATCTAAACCATCAGTTATATTAACAGCATTACTACTAGCGACAAGTAAAAATAAAATTAATATTCCGTAAGCCCATCCTAAATTAATATCAAGTCCAATTGTACTAATTACAACATGAGGTTCGTTACCTGCTTTTAAGTACAAGAAGAAGAATATTAATGCTATTAGAACTTGCCCAAATAATTTTTGAAATTCTGTTAATCCTTCATTAGAATGCCTTTTAACAATTAAATAATCATCAATAAATCCTAATAACGCATAAGCAAGGAAAACAAATAAGACAATTATTAAATTTGTTGATAATTGCATCTTATCCGTTGCTAATAAAATAAATACTGTAATTAAAGTTGGAATAATAAATATTATTCCTCCCATTACAGGAGTTCCCTCTTTCTTTAAATGAGTCTTCTCTAAGAAAACATTAATTGTTTGTTTAATATTAAATTTTTTTAATAATGGAACAATTATTAAACCAGAAATAACTGCCATTACAAATCCTATCATCATTGCTAACATTGCTTTAGCAAGTATTAACATATTATCATCTCTTTCTATTACTAGTATAACATAGATACAGATAATACCTCTACTATTTTTTATTTCTTTACACTAAAAAAGCCACATCCGTGGCTCTTATTAAAATCCTTTAATTAAACATAATACAAAGAATAATACGCCTAATATAAAAGTTGCTCTTGTGATAACTAATTCTCCGCCTCTTTCTTTACGATTAGCAAATAAGTTATCATTACCACCACTAATTATATTAGATGCTGATTCTGCTTTTCCACTTTGTAAAAGAACGATAGCTATTAATAATATTGAAACTATAATTATTGCAATTTCCACTATAATTCCTCCTTTAAAACAATACTAATTTACCATAAATACGTAAATATATCAAGTATTATTTATCTTTTCTAACAACACACATAGTTGTATTAGATAAATCTAATTTACTTAAATATTTGTTTATTTCTTCCAAATTAAAACTCTTAATAGTTTTAATTGGATCATAATCTATTTCATTTCTTGTCATTAATTGATTTATAACCATACTATTCATAGCATATATACTATCTAGTACTTCATATGTTGAAGCTATCGATAATTTAATACGACGTTTAAAATCTTCTTCATTAATACTTAAAGAAGTCATTTCTTCACGAATGCGTTTTTCAGCCTCTTTAACATTTGTTGTTTCCGCACCAATAACAATTATAAAGTGTGTATCTGTTTTTACTCCTGTATAGTAAATAGAGTCATTAATTATTTTTTTATTACGAAGTTCTTCTTCAAATAAAGAAGTTGTTCCAAATTTTAAATCAATAGCGTTCATTATATGCTTATAGAATAAATCTTTATCATAAGGATAATCTTCAATATTAATTTTATACGCAATACCAAATCGTGGATATTTAATATCCATTTCTATTTCTTCATATTCTTTAGCTACTTTATCTACTTCTTTATATTCTTTTCTTATTATTTCTTTATTCTTAATATTTCTTTTATTTTCGTGTTTTTCAATTATTTTAAATGTTTTATTAACATCAATATTTCCACTTATAACAATAAATATATTACTTGGATTATAAAAAGTATTATAACATTTATATAAATCTTCTTTTGTAATACTTTTAACACTTTGAACTGTTCCAATAACGGGATATTTATATGGATGTTTAACAAAAGCATTATATAAACATTTTTCCATAATTCTACTACTTGGATTATCTTTATGCATTTCTAATTCTTCAATGATAATCCCCTTTTCTTTTTCAACATTTTCATCTGTAAAATATGGTTTTTCAACATAAGATAATAAATATTCTAAATTCTCTTCAAAATTATTTTTACCACTAAATAAGTACGTTGTTTTAATGTTTGAAGTATTAGCATTAGCATTTGCTCCACTTTTACTATAGAATTCAAATACTTCATTACCATCTTCATTTTCAAACATTTTGTGTTCTAAAAAATGCGCTATTCCTTTAGGAACAGTAATCATTTTGCCTTCATAAACAAAATCATTATCTTTACCACCATAACGAACATTATAAGTAGCATATATATTATGACTATTCTTATCAGGAATTAGATATACTTCCATACCGTTACTAAGGGTTTTACTATAGATGTTTAAACCAAGATTCTTAATCGTTTTTTTCATCACGTTTGCTCCCCTCTAGTAAGTATATTGTGTCTATTTCTATTTTACTCGCAACTCTAACAATATCTTCTTTAGTGACTTTATTAAATAGTTTAATACGTCTATCTTTTAAATCTAAATGAAGATATTCATAATTTTGATACATACGCATAATACTATCTGGTGAATCTTCCATCTCTTCTAAAAAGGCTGTATTAGAGATAATTGCTTTTTTAATATCAGCATCAGTAAAATCACCTTTTCGCATTTTATCAAGTTCGATATTAATTAATTTAACTACTTTGTCACAGTTTTTACTATCAATACTTGATGTAATTACTTCAATACTAGATACCCCCATAAAATAAGAAGTAGCATAATAACATAAACTATTCTTTTCTCTTACTTCACTAAATAATTTAGAAGCAGGACCACCACCTAATATTTCATTATAAATAGGTAAAACATACCATCTTTCAAAATCAGTTAGATCAAATACTTTTCCACCCATATATAAGATACTTTGATTAATACTTTTTGTATCTTTTTTAGTTACTAATTTTGTCTTATCTTTATGAATTAATATATGTGAAGAATTTTCTTTAATACTTTTATTCTTAAAATATTTATCTAAAAGTTTTTCTAATTTTAATACATTGATATTTCCAATAACAAAGATATCTATTAGATCATTATTTATTAAATACTTATAGTATTCATATAAATTAGATCTTGTTACTGTATCTAAGTCTTTTAATTCACCTACGGCTTTAATACTAGCTGGTGTATTAGGCGCTACTAATTTACGGAAATTATAGTCAGCTAATCTTCCAGGATTATCACTAAACTTTTCAATATCAACATGTAATTTATTTTTAGCTACATTAAAAGTATCTTCATTAAATTTATTATCTTTAATATCTGGATTAAAAATAAAATCTAAAAAGAATTCTAAAGACTTCTCAGTCATCTTAGGTTCTGTATATTTTTCATTAATAAAAGCTGTATAAAAAGATAAGATATTATAATTACCTAATATATTTGTACCTGATCCCACATCTATGTCATATAGATTTTCACACTCTATTTCAAGAAGCCTTCTAGAATTAAATTTCTTTGTTGCTTCCATTAAAACTAAAGATAGCATATTACGATATACTATCTTTTCTTCATCTAACTTTTCTTTAAAGTTAATTCTAATACGTGTTTTTTTAAATCTATTTGTATATATGAAATGTAAGTTATATGCTTCTTTACTTAGTTTTGTATATTTCATCCTACACCTCTTTTAAACTATTATATTTTCTTATTAATTCTTCCTTTTCTTCTTCCGAAATAAAAGCTTTATTAAGAGCATCAATATTCATTTTAATAAAGTCTTCTTCTGTAAAATTAATAGTCTTTAATAAATTATATTCTTTAGTTAATGTTGTATTTGATACAGTTCTATTATCTGTATTAATAGATACTAAAACATTTTTATATAAATCTTTAATTGGATGATTATTAATATTATCTACAACATTAGTTTGAATATTACTAGTTGGACAAACTTCTAGTAATACATTTTTCTCTTTTAATAATTCGACTAAAGTAGGATCCTCAATAGATCTAATACCATGACCTATTCTTGTTGCTCCAAAATCGATAGCTGCTTTTATACTTGATGGTCCATCTGCTTCGCCAGCATGAATAGTAAAAGGTATTTTATTTGCTTTTACATAATCAAATAATTCCTTATAATCACTTGTTTTATAAATAGCTTCAGCTCCTGCTAAATCAACAGCACACACTCCTTTATTTAGGAAATGTCTTGCTACATCTACTACTTCTTTGTTAGTATTTAAATCATCGCCACGCATCATGCAAAGAATTAAATTAGTTTTAAGATCAACACGACTTAATCCCCTTAAAACACTTTCAACTACTTGGTATTTATCAAGTATAGTTGTATGTTTCATAGGTGCAAATCTAATCTCGGCATAAATAACATTTTCGTTTTTTAAATCGGTTGCTAATTCATAAGCAATTCTTTCTAAATTAGCACTAGTTTGCATAACGCTAACTGGTAGACTAAATTTACTTAAGTAATCATTTAAATCTAAACATTTATTATTAGCAACAGCCATACTCTTTACTGCATCAATACTATTATTTGAAAGTTCTGCTAATGTTTCTAAACGAACAGAACCATCTAAATGGCAATGTAATTCTACTTTAGGAATCATAATTTAATAGCACTTTCTAAAGCGATAACAATCATATCATTAACATTCTTCGTACGATCTATACTATTCATTTTTTCGCCTGTTATTAAATTATCTGATACAGTTAAAATTTGTGAAGCTTTTTTCTTAAATTTTCTAGCATTATGGAATAAGCTAAATGATTCCATTTCTGTTGCCATACAACTATATTTATTAATAGCATTTTCTTTAATACTATCATTTTCTTCATAAAATACATCTGTTGAATGTACATTAGCTATACTAATATGTTTACCCATTTCTTCAGCTGTTTCTTTTAAGTAAAAATTAATATAATCACTAGCATAGATAATATCATCATCAACATTATCTTGTACTTTAGCATAAGTACTCTCAGAATAACTTCCATTTACTAAAACTAAATCACCTATTGCTAAGTCTTTAGTATAAGCTCCGCAAGTACCTACTTTAATGATTTTCTCAACATCATAAAATTTAAATAATTCATAAGAATAAATACCCATGCTAGGAATACCCATACCACTAGGCATAACAGTTATTTCTACACCTTTATAAGTTCCTGTATAAACATTCATTCCTCTTACATTACTAACCAATCTAGCATTTTCTAAATAATTATCCGCGATTAATTTAGCTCGATTAGGATCGCCTGGCATAATTACTATTTTTGCTATATCTTCTTTTTTTGCATCACAATGTGGTGTCATAATATCACTCCTTATAGATATAATTTAACTTTATTATAATCTTTATAGCTTATTCTTAATACTATCATAAGAAGTATTAAAAATAATCCTACTAATACAAAATAATATATATTAAATATATAATTTAAAATAAAATAAGCGATAAATTCTAACATAAATATTATTAAAACAACAAGTCTTAATCGCTTATATGACTTATGCTGTTCAATATTATCTAAAATAGATATTATAAGTCCTACAAAATATGGAAAGAATACAATAAGCATTATTAGTGTTAATAAAATAATATTGCTAATACTATTACTATTTAAAAATAAATGATAAGCTAATAATCCTACTAACAAAATAGTCATTGGAATATATAAAATACTTATTGTTTTACTCTTCTTACTCTCATGATAAAATACTTCTATTTCTACTTTTTTATCACTCATATTATCACCAATATAATTATAACATAAAAAAGAGTATTAAAGAACTCTCTTTAAATACTCTCCTGTATAACTTTCTTTTATCTTAGCTATTTGTTCTGGTGTACCTGTTCCAACTACTGTACCACCTAAGTCTCCACCTTCCGGACCTAAGTCAATAATATAGTCAGCTACTTTAATAACATCTAAGTTATGTTCAATAACAACAACTGTATCACCATTATCTACAATTCTTTGTAAAATAACTAATAATTTTTTAATATCATCAGTATGAAGACCGGTAGTAGGTTCGTCTAAAATAAATACACTTTTACCTGTAGGTTTTTTTTGTAATTCTTTAGCAAGTTTTACTCTTCCTGCTTCACCACCTGATAATGTTGTAGCAGATTGACCTAGTTTAATATAACCTAAGCCTACATCTTCCATTATTTTTAATTTATCTTTAATCTTTTTAACATTCTTAAAGAATTCTAAAGCTTCTGTTACACGCATATTAAGAACATCATAAATACTCTTATCTTTAAATTTAATTTCTAATGTTTCACTATTATAACGGGTTCCGTGACATACTTCACAAGGAACATAAACATCAGGTAAGAAATTCATTTCGATTCGTTTAACGCCATCTCCCATACAAGCTTCACATCTTCCACCTTTAACGTTAAAACTAAATCTATTTTTACCATAACCTCTTATTTTAGATTCTTTAAGTTCAGCATATAAATCTCTTATATCATCAAATACTCCTACATAAGTAGCAGGATTACTTCTTGGTGTACGACCAATAGGATCTTGCGTAATATGAACTACTTTATCTACTAAATCTAAGTTAGTAACATCTTTGCAGTCACCAACAACAACTTTAGATTTATATACTTTTTTAGTTATAGCATTATATAAAATATCATTTACTAAAGTTGATTTACCACTACCAGATACACCTGTTACACAAGTAAAAACACCTAGTGGGAACTTAACATTAATATTTTTTAAATTATGTTCTTTAGCTCCTTTTACTTCAATATAATTCTTTCCTACTTTTCTTCTTGTTTTAGGAACATCTATCTTTAAAGTACCATTTAAATATTTACCTGTTAATGAGTTAGGATTTTTCATTACTTCTTCCGGTGTACCGGCTGCCATTAAATATCCACCCATATCACCAGCACCTGGACCAATATCTACTAAATAGTCACTAGCTAACATTGTATCAGTATCATGTTCAACAACAATTAAAGTGTTACCTAAATCACGCATCTCTTTTAAACTATTAATTAACTTATCATTATCTCTTTGATGTAGTCCAATACTAGGTTCATCAAGTACATATAATACACCTGTTAGTTTTGAACCAATTTGGGTAGCAAGTCTAATTCTTTGTGCTTCACCACCCGATAATGTTGAAGCATATCTATTTAAAGTAATATAACCTAAACCAACATTATTTAAGAATTCTAAACGATTAATAATTTCTTTAACAAGTAAATTACTAATTTGTTTTTCTTCTTCAGTTAATGTTAAATTTTGCATAAATCCTAATAAATCTTTAATTGACATTTTAGTCATTTCAAAGATATTTTTATCATTTATTAAAACACTTAAAACATCACTATTAAGTCTTGCACCATGACATACAGGACATATTTGTTCAATCATGAAATTATCGATCCATTCACGTACCCATGTTGCTGTTGTTTCAATGTATCTTCTTTCTAAGCAAGTAACAATTCCTTCAAAATAATCTCTCTTAGTTCTAGTATCCCCTTTTTTAGAAATATAATTAAAATCAAGAGGAACATCACTTCCGTACAAAATCATATCTAATTTAGCTTTAGGAATATCTTTAATAGGCATATTAAGATCAATTCCGTAATAATCAGCTGTTGTACAAATTTCAGTATATTGAATATTTTGATCAATAGTAACTGTCTTAATAGCGCCTTCATTAATACTTAAAGTATTATCAGGAATTAATAAATCTAAAGCTATTTTTTTCTTTAAACCTAGTCCATTACATTCAGGACACGCACCATACGGAGCATTAAAACTAAACATACGAGGTTCAAGTTCTGGTAAACTAAAATCACATTGAGGACAAGCATATTTTTCACTCATGATAATTTTATCTTTACCAACAACATCAATAACTACTTTACCATGACCCTTCTTACTTGCAAGTTCAATTGCTTCATATAATCTACTACGAATACCATCTTTAATAATTAAACGGTCAATAACAATATCGATATTATGTTTTTTATTCTTTTCAAGTTCAATATTATCCGATAAATCTAAATCCTCATCGTCAATTATTACTCTAACAAATCCTTCTTTTATTAAAGAAGCAAGTAAATCTTTTTGGGTACCTTTTTCACCATGAACGATTGGACTTAATACTCTTATCTTAGTTCCTTCTTCTAACTTCATAATTTGGTTAGTCATTTCTTCAACACTTTGACTAGAAATAGGTATATGATGTGTTGGACAATAAGGCACACCTATCCTAGCATATAGAAGTCTCAAGAAGTCATATATTTCTGTTACTGTTCCAACAGTACTTCTTGGATTATTATTAGTACTTTTTTGATCAATTGATATACTTGGGGATAATCCTTCAATACTATCAACATCAGGTTTTGTTGTTCCACCCAAAAACTGTCTAGCATAGCTAGATAATGAATCAACATAACGTCTTTCTCCTTCAGCATAGATTGTATCAAAAGCTAAAGATGATTTTCCTGATCCTGATACTCCTGTCATTACAATCAATTTATTCTTAGGTAAAGTTAGATCAATATTCTTTAAATTATTTTCTCTTGCGCCCTTAATAATAATTGAATCCATAATATCCCCTCCAGACGTAGATATTATACCATAATTAACAAAAAAATGAGCCTAAATCTCATTTTTTATGCGATATCCAATTAAGAATATAATTATTCCTAAAATAATGAATAAATATACCGTGGATTCTTCTTTTACTTTTGTTTCTTCTTCTATTTTTTCTTTCTTAGTTCTTAAATTTTTCACTTCTTCATAACAATTATTAAGTTCATTAGATAAATTATCTTTTTCTTTAGTATCTGTCTTTATTACTTCTTTAATTTCATAATTTTTCTTATCAACAAGATAATTATTTTTATCTACTTCAATATTTAAATTACTAATCATACTAGCTTGTTTATTTATTAAGTCAATATAATTTTCCTCAATCGAAACATAGATATCTTTAGAAATAGTTTTATCATTAAATAAATAGTTAACTTTATAAATACCATTTATATCATAATTAATATTACTTGTATATTTAATATCTTTATTACTAACAAAATCTAAAAGACTAGTATCTTTATTAGTTATGATAATATTATCTTCGATTACAAGTTTATCTCTTTCTTGATACTTATATATTTTTTTAGGGTGACTATAATCTACTTTATAATTAGGTGTATCTTCCTTACTATACTCATTTAAATATATTCTAATAGGTACATAGCATAAATACATAACTTCATCTTTAAAATATAATTCTTGATAAGAATATAATGGTTTAATATCGCTTATATTACTATAAGTATCTATTACTTCTAAGTTATAATTATCAAAGTCTAAAGTATAAGTAAATGGTGTATAGTAAGACACTTCATCTAGTTTAGTTTTCTTATTATTTTTAAGTAAACCTATTTCTAAAGTTCCACTTACTCTTATTGGTCTTGTTAAATAATCAAGTTCTAAAATAAGTTCTAAAGAACCTAAATTTCCTTCATAATCAATAAAGAAACGATCACGAGGATTTAAAATAGGATTAGGATCATCTAAAATAATATTTCCTGTATGACGATCTACCAAAATAAACTTAGTTATTTGAAGACTTACACTACTAATATTTTCTACATAAATATAATCATAACTAGCTAGTTCATTATAAGTATATTCATATTTAATCTTATTAGCTTCTTCCCTACTAGTTGGATAAGAGTGATATTCTTTAGTAATAACTTCATAGTCTTTAGGATCATCAACTAATCTAATATCCATTTTTTCTTCATATAATTCATATAGAGTATCTTCCTCTACTTTAACGGTATCACTACTCTTAATTTCTTCATAACTTATCTTAGTGTCGCTATAATCACCATAAATAGTTTCAGCATTTAAAGAACTAATTCCCATAAATAAAAAAAGAAATAGAAATAAAATTTTTCTCATATAAAACCTCCTCAAGTTCTATATACTATTTTTATTTCTGATTTCCTTTTATTTTGCGAAACTTATAAATTCGCTAGTACTTCTAAAACAAATTTTTTATCATTGTGCGGAATTTTATTTCTTCCAACAATAATATAGTCTTCATGACCTTTACCTAAGATAAGTAAAGTATCATCTTCTTTTAAGAAAGATATACCTTTCTTAATAGCTTCTTTACGATCTTCAATTACTTCATAATTATCATGTTTATTATTTTCTAGCATATCATTTACAATATGATCAAATGCTTCATTATGTAAGTCATCACTAGTAATAATAACTTGTTTACTATTCTTACAAGCTAAATCTAACATGATTGGTCTTTTAGTACGATCTCTATCCCCAGTACATCCAAAGACAATATAAATATTTCCTTTAGTAATTAGTTTTGCTACTTTGAAAACATTATTCATTGCATCTTCAGTATGAGCATAATCTATAATAATACTATTAGTTTTATAATTTACAATATCAAGTCTTCCGTCTGGAGTTTCACTAGCTTCTACTAATTCTTTAATATCATTTGCATCAATACCCATTAAAGTAAATAAACTTATCATTGCCATTATATTATAGATATTATAGTCCCCTAGTAATTTAGTATGTAATGAGTATTCTTTATCTAAATAACTATATGTAAAATTAGTCCCTCTATTAGTATAAGTAGCATCTATTACTTTAAAGTCCCCATTATTAAATCCATAATATACAGTATTATTTGTTTTATATAAATTGGCATGCTTATCATCAATATTAATTATACTAGTTCCAGTATCTTTAATATTATCAAACATAATTCTTTTAGCAAGAGCATAATTTTCCATCGTCTTATGTTCATCTAAATGATCTTGTGTTAAATTTGTATAAATACAATAAGTGTATTTAATACCCTTTAATCTTCCTCTTACAAGTCCTTGACTGGATGCTTCAATAATAACATTCTTACATCCCTTATCATAGGCATCAACTAGTAATTCATACATTTCACATATGTCTGGGCTTGTATTAGGTAAACTTTCAATTTTTGTATCAATATAATAACCTAATGTACCTATATAAGCTGTCTTTTGATTAATTTTATTTAAAGCTTTTTCAATTAAATAAGCTGTTGTTGTTTTACCATTAGTTCCAGTAATACCAACAATATTCATATCATTAACATAACTATAATTTTTTATCAAATAATCTTCTAAATACTTTCTTGTATCAGGAACTACAATATATGGAACACTACTATCTACTTCATGGTCTACTATTAGCATACTTGCCCCATTTTTAATAGCACTATCAATATATAAGTGTCCATCTCCCTCTACAGTTCTTAAAGCAACAAAGATGTCTCCCTTTTTAACTTTACGTGAATCTGCTTTTATATTTATCATATTATCACCAATATCATTATAAAATAAAAAAGAACTTTTAACAAGTTCTTATTCTATTTTAAAGTTACCATCCTCGACATCAATAGTAATAGTACTATTATATTTTATTTGATCACTGATAATTGCATTAGCAATTAAAGTTTCAATATTTTGGGATACATATCTTTTAATTGGACGGGCACCATAATTTTCATCATATGAAGACGCAATAATAAAATCTTTAGCCTTATCCGTTAAATTAATCTTAATTAATTTATTACTTAAACGATCTTCGACTTCTTTAATAATCTTATCTAGAATACTATAAACAATATCTTTAGATAAAGAATTAAACATTATTATTTCATCTATTCTATTTAAAAATTCTGGTTTAAAAGTACTTCTTAATTCATTCATGACTAAACTATTAGCGTGTTCCTTATCATTTAAGATATGTTCACTACCAATATTAGATGTCATGATAATAATTGTATTTTTAAAATCAACTGTTC
>JAEEGL014978440.1_pt1 | contig 16627 bp, 12 predicted proteins | sample 9134231 | NCBI WGS metagenome assembly JAEEGL01 (sample SAMN16246548, study PRJNA631951) | gut metagenome | biome: gut microbiome; feature: rumen; material: fiber-attached | host: Bos | place: Iran: Karaj | collected 2018-10 | reverse complement strand
GAAACGGGAGATCAGGGTGGTCGTGCCGTCCGCGTTTTCCTCTAAGAAGAAGCGCTCCATGACGAACCAGTCGAAGGGCGCGGTGCGGGTGCAGACGACCGCGCCGGGCTCGCCCGCGTTAAGCTGCTGTCCGCTGTTGCTGGGGATGCAGGTCTGCCAGAAGAGACCCGTGCGGACGCTCTTGATGGTGAAGTTGCCCGAGCCCCAGTCCATGAGGTAAAACTCCTCCGGCTCGCCGCCGAGGCGGAGCGTGCCGTCGTCATCCATGGACACTGCCCTGCCGTCCAGCTTAAGGACGATCTTGTCGTAGCCCTCCACCGCGGGGAAATCCTCTCCGGTGACGGTCTTTAAGCCGTCCTGCAGCGTGGTCTTGCGAATGGGCTCGCCGCCGTACCAGTCCTGATACCAGACGTCGGCGATGGGGCCGATGAGTGCGGGGCGCTCATACGCGGAGAGCGGAAGGATACCGCCGTCGTTCTTTAAGAGGACAACGGACTCCCTCGCCACCTGGCGGCTGATCTCCTGGTGAGCTTCGCTGTTGATGTCGTCCTCCGTGTAGTCCGCGTAGGGGTTCCCGGGCTCGCGGTCGTAATAGCCGAGGCGGATCTTCACGCGCATCGCCGCGCGGATGGCTTCATCGATCTGCTCCTCGGTCAGAATGCCGAGCTCGTAGGCATCCTTCGCGGCCTGGCGGACCACGACAGGACCGTCGAGCATTCCGTCCACGCCGGCCTTCAATGCGGCGGCGATGGTGTCATAGTGGTTGCCGTAGTAGTGGTGGACGTTCTTTACCAGGGACATCGCGCCGCCGTCGCCCACCGCGTAGGTCATCCCGTACTGTTTCTTGAGAATGTTCTTCACTTCCGGGTTCAGGACGCCGGGGATGCCGTTGATCTTGTTGTAGGCCGTCATTACGCCCATCGCGCCGCCGTTCTCGATAGCCCTGCGGAAGGGCTCCAGATACAGTTCATAGCGGTTGCGGGGAGTGATGGTGGCGTTTTTCCAGCCGCGGCCGTCCTCGGTGTTGTTGGCGTAGAAATGTTTGAGCATGGAGGCGCAGCGGATGTAGAAGGGGTGGTCGCCGCGCATGCCCCGGACATAGGCCGAGGCCATCTCGCCGGTCAGTGTCGCGTCTTCGCCGTAGGCCTCCTCGTTGCGGCCCCAGCGGGGATCGCGCTCAAGGTCGATAGTAGGCGCCCAGCGGCAGAGTCCGCCGGGAACGGGCTTGCGCTTGTCCACGACGCGGGCTTCGATTCCCACGACCCTGCCGGCCTCCTTAAGGATTTCCGGATCCCAGGTGGCGCTCATTCCGATGGGCTGCGGGAAGGAAGTGGTAAGATCGGGGGCGGAGACGATGCCCTGGTCGTTGCGGCCCTGCACGCCGTGGGCAGCCTCGCCGCCCAGGCCGGTTAACGGCACGCCGGCGGCCTTGCTCTCCCCGCCGCGGGAGGTAAGGCTGTCCAGCTTCTCCTCGATGGTCATGTGGCGAAGAAGCCAGTCAATGCGTTCCTCCATGGGAAGGTGACGGTCCCAGAGAGGGGTGTTCTTATTCGTAAAATCTGCCATAGTCATACCTCACAGAAAAAGGGCACGTCCTAAGCGAACATGCCTGCTTTAACTTAGTTTACCACATCGGGCAGGCGGACACATCGTCATGTATTCCGGACGAAGCGGCACATTCCGGATAATTAGAAGAGCCGGCACCGCACACCAGGTGCGCGGTGCCGGCTCTGTCAGCCACCCTGAAAGGAAGACTGCACAGGTAAAAACTTCACCTGCGGTTTACTTCATCAGCTCGACCTTCTCGGCGATGAACGCGGTATAGGCGTCCTCGCACTCCTTAAGGCCGTTGGCCTCGAACTCGGCGATCATCTCGTTCCATGCATCCTCGTACTGATCCTCGGGGACGGTGACGAGCTTCACCAGAGCGACCTGGGCGATATCATTCAGGATACCTTCCATATCGGTCAGCTCGGTAGGCTTCTGGTATGCCCACAGCGCGGAGTACGGAGGAAGATCAAACTCGCTGGGTGACGGGAAGAGGTCGATGAAGGCCTCTGCGCCGAGCGCGGCAAGGATTTCCTTCTGCGCGTCGTTGTAAGCGGAGATGGCATTCGCGCGGGTGTTGGTCCTGTAAGGGAAGCCGTCCGCCGTGAGCGCGCCGTCGCCGTAGTAAGGGAAGCCGACATAGTTGCCGATACCGGTCTTCTTGGAGTAGTCCGGATCGGAGCGGGACGCGGCGACCTCCTCGTCGGAGCGCACAGGCATGCCGTTCTCATCCAGGGTGTAGTTCACGCCCTCGATACCCCAGTTGTAAAGGATCTGGCCTTCATCGGAGCAGATGTAGTCAAGGAACTTGACCGCACGGACGGGATCCTTGCAGCTCTTGGTGATGGCGATGCCCCAGCCGACCTGCAGGCCCTGATACATGGTGATCGTGGTCTTCTGATCATCGCGGAGGGTCAGAGGAAGCGGGAAGTAGGTCTGGTCGAGCTTGCCGTCATGGACAAGCACCTGCTGCGCCTGATTGTAGTGCCACTGAGCGTCCAGAAGTCCGATCACGCGGCCGGAGGCGAGTTTTGCGATGTAGTCTTCGTCGGTCTGGGTCGCGAAGTCGGGATCCAGGATGCCTTCGTTGTACATGCGGTTGAGCCACTTGAAGTAGTCGTGCTCCTCAGGGGTGGTGTGCTTGTAGATCGCGCGGTAGTTGTCCGCATCGTCGATCAGCCACTGGCCGTTGTCGGGAGCGACGTCGCCGATCAGGGAGGCCGGGTTGCCGAGGGTGATCATCCAGTGCCAGTCGGCGACGGAGAGGGTCAGGCCAAGGTTCGGAAGGCCGTCTTCATTGGTGGGATGAGCAGCGAGGTAATCCTTGATGACCTGCTCGAATTCCGGGATCGTGGTGGGATACTTGTTGCCGTTCTCCTTGACAGCCGCGATCTGGATCTGAGCGCTGCCGCCGGTGTCGATGACCTGAGCCTTCGCGCCGTAGGCGGACAGCTGGTAGATGCCGGGGTCGTCGGCGCTCCACTGCAGCTTCTTCAGCTCTTCGCCGTACATCTTCTTGATGTTGGGGCCGTACTCCTCGATGAGGTCGGTCATGTCGACGAGCGCGCCGGCCTCATAAAGGCTGTTGGCGGAACCCTTCGCGTAGATGAGATCCGGATACTCACCCTCGGCGATCATGAGGGCGATGTCACTGGAGCCGTCACCGGTGCTCGCGACAGGATAGCTGATGTCGAGAGTGACGCCGGTCTCCTCGGTGATCTTGGCCGCTACCGGGTTGTCCCAGTTGTTGTTGGTGCCGTCAGCGGTGTAGTAGGTGAAGGTAACCGGAGCGTCGCCGGTATCTTCGGCAACCACAGCCTCGCCGCCGGCATCGCCTGCAGGAGCAGCTGCGGGTGCGGAGGAACTGCCGCCGCATCCGGCGAGAAGTCCCGCGCTAATGACCGATGCCATGACAAGGGCCATCATTGTTCTTGCTTTCATCTGGAATCCTCCCTTTAAATGAAAGTAGGTTAATGGGTTGTATAGTATTCCGGCCGGTATTCCGGCCGGTTTGCTACCGCTCGTTTTTCGTCAGCTCTTGACCGCGCCGAGGGTCATGCCGCCGACAAAGTACTTCTGGACGAAGGGATAGACGATCAGGATGGGCACGGTGGCCACGACGGTAACCGCCATGCGGATACTCATCGGGGTGACGGTGGCCTTGACGTCCGCGTTGTTGTGGGCGTCGATCTTCATTGTCGCCTGGGACATGATCTCATACAGCTTGTACTGCAGGGTCGGGAGCTTCTTCGCGTACAGATAGGTGTCCATGAAGGAGTTCCACTGTCCGACCGCGTAGAACAGGGTCACGGTTGCGATGACCGGTGCGCACAGCGGGAAAATGATCTGGAAGAAGATCTGGAGGTCGTTCGCTCCGTCGAGAGTCGCCGCCTCCTCCAGCGCGTCCGGAAGTCCGTCGATGTAGGAGCGGACCAGGATCATGTTGTAGACCCAGATCAGGCCGGGCAGCAGGTAGACAAGGAAGTTGTTGCCGAGCTTCAGGGTGCGGATGATTAACAGGTAGTCCGGGATCATTCCGCCGCCGACGTACATGGTGATAACGAAGGCGACCGTGAGGAAGCGGCGGAGGAAGTAGTCCTTGCGGCTTAAGGTGTAGGCCAGCATCGCCGTCGCGAAGACGCTGATGAAGGAGCCGATGACCGTTCTCGCAATGGAGGTGAGCGTCGCGCTGATCAGGGCGGAATCCTGGAACACGTATTTGTAGTTCTGCAGCGTGAACTCACGCGGAATGATGAAGTTGATGTTCCGGATGGTGTCCAGTGAATCGTTGAAGGAGATGGCCACCACGTTGAGGAACGGGTACAGGGTGATCACGAGGATCAGGATAAAGATTGCGACCAGTACGTAATCGAACCAGGTCGGCTTGCGGTCCATGCCGTACATAAGATTCTCCTTTTCATCCCGGGAGTGTTCCCGGTACATCGCGCGGTCTGCCGCGCCTTAGGTGAAATGAACTGCCTTGCCGTGCGATGAGTTTTACAGCAGGGAGCTGTCGCCGAGCTTGGCGGCAATCTTGTTCGCGGTGAGCATCAGGACGACGCCGACGACGGACTGGAACACGCCGATGGCGGTACCTACGCCGTAGTCACCGCTTCCGATACCTCTTAAGTAGGAGAACCAGGAGAGAACCATCATGCGGTTCTGGATGAGCGGGTTGGAGAGCAGCATCTGGCGCTCCATTCCGACGCCGAGGGCGCCGCCGACGCTCATGATGAGCAGGACGATGATGGTGCCGCGGATGCCGGGAAGGGTGATGTGCCACATGCGCTGGAAACGGTTCGCGCCGTCCATCTCCGCCGCCTCGTAGAGCCCGGTGTCAATTCCGGCCATGGAGGAGAGATAGATGATGGCGTTCCAGCCGACTTCCTTCCAGGTGTTGATGATGATGACCATGAACCAGGCGATGATCGTGCCTGAGCTCATCAGGTGAAGGCGGGTGTTGAAGAGCGAGTCCACGACGCCGCCGTCAGCGAAGATGTTCTTGGCAATGCTGGCGATGATAACCCAGGAGACGAAGTGGGGCAGGTAGGAGATGGTCTGGGTGATCTTCTTGAAGCGCATGAATTTCAGCTCGTTTAAGAGCAGCGCGAAGATGATCGCCATGATCGTGCCGGCAAAGATGTCGAGGAAGCTGATTCCCAGCGTGTTGATCAGGGCGGGTTTGAAATCCCTCAGGCCGAAGGCCTTCTGGAAGTTGCCGAATCCCACGAATTCACGCTGCCAGACGGGAATGGCAAAGGTCGATGCCTCCACCTTCTGGAAAGCCATTGTCCATCCCCACAGAGGAATGTACTTGAAAATAATGAGCCAGATAAAGAACGGCAGCGACATCAGCATCAGATATCGCTGACGCCAGATCAGATCCGGTGTCAGCTTCTTTTTGCTGGTATCCGCCGGACGCGTCGAATCTTTCTTCTTCATTGACGTCCCCTCACAAAAACCTCAGCCGCGCCGGATGTGCCGGCGGGCGCAACATGTTACCGTAATAGCTTATGTTGCCGGGGCGGGGGATGGCAGTGACAAAACTTCGATTACCCCGAAAATTCTTCGGTCTTGATGGTACAATAAAGCCGGGTCTTCCCTTCGGGGACAATACTTAGGCTAGAAGAGGTAGATATGCCAACTCCCATAGAATTCGGCAAAAGTTTTCTCGTTAATTACTATACGAAGCGGGATGTCAAGGAGTGCCTCGCAATGCTCTCGGAGGACGTGATCTTCATCACGCCGGAGGAGATGTATCATCTGCGGGAACAGAAGGAAGTTTTCGCCTTTCTGGGCGGGCAGCTTCCGGAGGGCGGCGAGCGCTTCTACGTGGACGTTTCGGACGTCTGCGGCGACCCGGTGAGCGAGAATGTCACGGCGGTGAGTTACAAGCTGGCCCTGGTGCCTCTCGATCCGGAGCGCACCGTTTATGCCCGGGCGTCCATGGTCATCGTCGGCCGCACGGGGGCGATGGAGATCCGCTCGGTGAACCTCTCGCGCCGGTACAGCCCGGTCTCCGAGGGCGGACGGGATTTCGCGGACCGCCTCCCGGAGGGCATCGCGATGGTGGCGGGCTTAAAGCAGCAGGGAATCCGCCTGGTGTCCCACAACAGCCGCATCCGCATCGCCCTCGGCTACGGCGAGGAGGAATTCGCGAGGAAACTTAGGAAGAACGTTTTCTTCATGCTCACCGGCGACGACCAGGTGAGGCTTTCCGACGCGTTCTGCGACCCGAAGGACGACCGGATGGTAACGCTGGAGATCCACCCCAGGAGAAAGGACAAGAGCATCTTCCGCTGCGAGGTCAGGGGCTCGCTTTTCCATGTCGAGGACGGCGTGCCGATGAGCGTCCTGGTTTTCCGGGATGTCACGGAGATCGCCGACAGGCTTCAGAGCGCGGAGGAGCAGCTGGAGGGGTTAAAACTTGACTCGGGCCGGCAGATCCGCCGCCTCACGGAGGACAATGAGTCGCTGGAGAACCGGATTGTCCTGGAGAGGGAGTCGGCTGTCAGCGCGGTGAAGAAGGAGAGCGAGGAGGAGCTGGAGCGGATCCGCACGGAGAGCGAGCAGGCGATGGAGAAGCTCCGCAGCGAGAGTGAGGAGACCATCGCAAAGCTTAAGGACGAGAACATCGCGCGCCTGGACGAGACAAGGATGCTTGCCGAGAAGGAGATGCAGGAGACCCGGATGCTTGCCGAGCGGGAGGTCAAGGAGACCAGAATGCTCGCAGAGCAGGAGGTCGAGGATATCCGGAGGGCCGCCGCCGAGGCCCACGATATTCTCGAGGCTGCGTTCGACTGCTCGCCCGGGGAGACCGCGGTGCTTCTGTCTTCGGACGGGAAGACCGGCCGGATGATGGTGCATTCCAGGAATCTCGGCTCTCTTCTCGGGCTTTCGGAGGAGGAGCTCGGCGCGGCGCTGGAGCGCGACCTCTTCACCGGCTTTGACATCTCCGGAGTGACGAGGGACATCCTCTTCAGGGACGCGGTGATGGGCGGCGCGGCGAAGGGCAGGGAGTTCACGCTCCACCGCCCTGACGGAAGCACATCCACGGTGCGCTTTGTTCTGCGCAGGGAGGCGGTGCCGGAGGATGCCGTACTTCCCGCAGGCTTCCCTGGCGGCAAGGCACAGGAGCCGGAGGACGGCCGGGATGCCGGTGCGGGGGACACCTCCGGGGAAGGCGGGAAGAAGGAGCCTCTCTTCTATGTTTTCCTCACCTATCTCGACGTGACGGAGGATGCGGCGGCCAGGGCAGCCGCGGCGAAGAAGGCGAAGGAGAAGGAGGACGAGCTGAAGGAGAAGCTCTCCCGGGAGAAGAAGGAGCGCGCGGAGGGCGAAAAAGCCGCCGCGGAGAGGGAGGAGAACCTCGCCGCGGAGAGAAATGCCTTAAGGGACGCCCTGGAGGAGAACTCCGCCACGGAGGAGGAGAGAAGAGCGGCGCTCGAGGCGCAGATCGACGATATCCGGGCGGAGAAGACGGAATTCTTAAACCGCGTCCACAGCGACATGCTGAAGCCCCTTGAGGCGATCATCGCCTTAAATGACCGGCTGGAGGAGAAGCGCGGAGCGGGGAGCGAGGAGCGCTCGCTCACGGAGCAGATCCGGGAATCCGCGGTGTATATGGCCGAGCGCATCGAGGATATGATGGGCATCGCCGCGCCGGAGCGCGCAAAGGCCTCCCTGAAGGAGATGGATTTTGTCTTCGCCGACTTCATCGGCGAGGTCGCGGAGGAGGCGGGGAAGAGCTGCCGCCGGGCCGGGCTCAGTTTTGACGTTTTCCTCGACCCCGGCGTGCCGGAGGTCCTTCGCGGCGACCCGGAGGCGATCCGGCGCGTGCTGAAGGCGATTGTGGAGAACGCGGTGCGCTTCACGCCGAGAGGCGGCTCCGTGCGCCTGGAGGTGAGCAGCGCGCAGGCGGAGAACGGGTATGCGCCGCTTAAGATTGTCGTCTCGGATACGGGAATCGGCATCGACGACGGGCTGCTCCCGAGGCTGTTCGAGCCCTTTGTGCGCGGGGAGGAGACGCCGGAGGGCGTGAATCCCGGCCTCGGCCTCGGACTTGCCGTCGCGTCGGAGTTTATCCGCGCGATGGGCGGAAGCATCGGCGTCAGCTCGACGCCCGGAAAGGGCTCGTCCTTCTCCTTAAGGCTCTCACTCTTTATCCCCCTGGACGAGAAGGGGAGGCGCATCAGCGCGCTGACAAGCAAGTCGCCGGAAGCCGGGGGCGGGAAGATTATCCGCGGAGTGTTCGGCCAGGCCGGAAGGCCGGAGACGGGCACGGAGAAGAAACAGGGCAAAACTTTCGAGGGAAAGCGGGCGCTGCTCGCGGACGCCGACCCCATCGGGACGACGGATATGACCGCGCTCCTTGAGGAGATGGGACTTGCGGTGGAGACCGCGGGCACGGGACTTGGCGCAGTCACGCTTACGGAGCGCAGCAGCGCGGGATACTACGATGTCGTCTTCCTCGATTTCTCCCTCCCGGGCATGGACGGTCTGGAGACGGCGAGGCGCGTGAGGGCGGTAAGGCCGGACACGCCGGTCATCCTGCTCACGCGGAGCGCCTTCGAGGAGGATATGGCACAGGCATCCGCCGCGGCGAACGGGGGAATCCCGAAGCCGGTGAAGAAGGAGACGCTCCTTACGGCGCTGACCAGGGTGCTGTGACGGGCAGCGCAGTCAGGCTTAATCAGAGACACGTAAAGGAGCCCTGCCTCGCGGCAGGGCTCCTGCAATTGTATCAGGTATAAGGCCGGGGCAGCGGGCTCCGGTCTGCTGCAGTCCCCGCCGCGGCGGGGAGATTACTTCCTTGGCGTATCCAGCATGGTCACGGTGCTTCCGCTGACCTCGACGGATTTGATCATGCGGTTCAGGTAGACGTTGAAGCGGGTCACGCCGCTCTTCTTGATGCTGGCGTCGAGATTGGGGTTCAGCTCGGTGAGCTCCGCGCGCAGCGTCCCGATATCCATCTCCTTCGTCTTGTGGCGCTCGTAGATGCGCTTGATCTGCTGCTCGATCTCGGACTCCGAGGTGCCCTGCAGGGTGACCCAGGAGGTGTTGTCCTTGGTGGTCACCTGGAAGGAGGGGAAGTCCTTTACGAACTCGGAGAGCTTGCTGTAGTGGTAGTTGCGGACGTCGAAGTCCGGGAACATCTTGTCGAGCCGGGAGCCGATCTCGCCCAGCGAGGTCTCGTAGCCGCCCGCGCTGTTGTCGGAGATGATCTTGATGATGGCGTTCTCCACCGTCTTCTTGTCGGTGAAGAGGGGCTGTCCCTCGGCGTCGGTCTCATCCGTGCTGTCGGAGACATCGGAAGAGAAGTAATCCGGCAGGGGAGCGGCGGCAGCGGAGCTCTGGGCGCCGGCGGAAGTTTTGCTCTCTTTTGCCGGCTGGCTCTTGCTGCTGCCCCGGCCCGAGGAGGCCTTCTTCTTGCCGGAGGCCTTGCTGCTCTTCGCGGGGCTCACGTCGTCGTCGGAATCGTTGTTGTAGATCACGTCCAGGAACACGAAGCGCTCGCAGGAGACGCGGAAGGACTCGGGAGTTTTCTTCTCGCCCATTCCCACGACGACCTTGCCGGCCTCGCGGAGTCTCTTGGCGAGATAGTTGAAGTCGCCGTCCGAGGAGGCGATGCAGAAGCCGTCGGCCTCGCCGCGGTAAAGGATGTCCATAGCGTCGATGATAAGGCCGATGTCCGAGGCGTTCTTGCCGGGCGTATTGTTGGGCTGCATGATCGGCGTAAGGGAGTGGGCCGAGGAGCAGGCAAGCCAGGCGTGAAGACGGTCCTGGGACCAGTCGCCGTACATGCGGCGGATGGTGATTTTGCCGTATTTGGACAGCTCGCTGATGATGGTGGATATGTATTTGGCGCTGACATTGTCGGCATCGATTAACAGTGCGATGTTGATGTCATCCATGATGCGTAAGTCTCCGAAAACAGGTATAATTTCAAAAGGCATAAGGCCGGCCGGCGGAGGTCCGGTGCAGTGTGCTCCGCCCGGATGCCCGGCTTCTGATGCGGGTCCTGTCGTGTGCAGGACAGCACCTATAGTAGTATAAGCTTTATTTCGGATTTTGGAAATCGCAACTTCCCGGCGAGGAGGAATTGAGATTTTATGAAGAAGTTTATTTCCTGGAACGTGAACGGCCTCAGAGCGTGCGAGGGCAAGGGCTGCTTCACGGAATTCGTTAAAAAAGAGGATCCGGACGCGATCTGCCTGCAGGAGACCAAGCTGCAGGAGGGCCAGATCACAATTGATCTTCCCGGCTATTACGAGTACTGGAATTACGCGGAGAAGAAAGGGTACTCGGGAACCGCCGTCTTCACCAAGGAGGAGCCTCTCTCGGTCACGTACGGCATGGGAATCGAGGAGCATGACCACGAGGGACGCGTCATCACCCTGGAGTACCCGGAATACTATCTCATCACGGTGTATGTGCCCAATGCGAAGCAGGAGCTGGAGCGCCTGGACTACCGGATGTGCTGGGAGGACGCCTTCCTGGACTACATCCGGGAGCTGGAGAAGGCAAAACCCGTGATCTACTGCGGGGACCTGAACGTCGCCCACGAGGAGATCGATCTGAAGAATCCCAGGAGCAACCGCGGACACGCCGGATTTACCGACGAGGAGAGGGAGAAGTTTTCCGCAGTGATAAAGGCCGGTTTTGTGGACACCTTCCGCTATTTCTACCCGGATAAGGAGGAGGCCTACTCCTGGTGGTCCTACCGGGGGAACGCCCGGGCGAACAACACGGGGTGGCGCATCGATTACTTCGTGGTGTCGGGGAGTTTTGCACCGAGGCTTAAGGACGCGCTGATCTACCCCGGGGTGACGGGATCGGATCATTGCCCGGTGGGGCTGATTTTCGAGTAACATAAACAGGTCAGGAGGTTAATAATGAGCGAAAACGAGAAAAAGGGCATGAGCTTTGAGGAGGCGAAGAGGAAGCACGAGCAGGAGACCAGCTTCGCGCCGAAGCCCGGCACCCGTGTGAAGAAGGTCATCGCCGTGGTGAGCGGAAAGGGAGGCGTCGGCAAGTCCCTGGTCACGGGGCTCTCGGCGGTGGCTGCTCGCAGGAACGGCTTCCGCGTGGCCATCCTTGACGCGGACATCACCGGTCCCAGCATTCCCAAGATGTTCGGCGTGACGCCCTATGACGTAAAGGGCGACGAGACGGCGATCTATCCGGCCGAGACCTCCACCGGCATCAAGGTGGTGTCCATGAACCTTCTCATGGAAGACCCGAACGCGCCGGTGCTCTGGCGCTCGCCGCTTATCACCGGCGCGCTCCGCCAGTTCTGGACCGATTTCACCTGGGGCGACGTGGACTACATGTTCATCGACATGCCCCCCGGAACCGGCGACGTTCCGCTGACGGTCTATCAGTCCCTTCCGCTGGACGGCATTATCGTTGTGACCTCCCCCCAGGACCTGGTCTCGATGATCGTGGAGAAAGCGGTCGGCATGGCAAAACTCATGGAGAAGCCGGTACTCGGCATCGTGGAGAACATGAGCTACGTGGAGTGCCCGCACTGCGGGGAGCACATCGCGGTTTTCGGGGAGAGCCATGTGGAGGAGATCGCGGCGAAGGAAGGACTGAAGGTCATCGCAAAACTTCCCATAAACCCGGATTACGCGGCCTTCGCGGACCGCGGCCAGTTCGAGTACGTGGATACGGCGGCGATCGGCGGAATTATGGAGGCTCTTCCGGCAATTGAAGAATAAGGGAGGTGACAGGCCATGGCAATTGATACAAGGTACTTTACTCATCCCAGCGACCAGAAAGCGCTCTCGGCACTTCAGTCAATTCCCGGGTTTACGCCGCTCCTAAAGGGATTTCTCAAGATTTTCAACGAGAGGACCTGGAGGATCCAGAACATGTCCGGTTCCGTGCGTCTCTCGCCGGAGCAGATGCCGAGGGTCTACAACCTTCTGGTGCCGATCTGCGAGAAACTGGAAATAGAAGAGATCCCGGAGCTCTACCTGAAACTTGATCCCAATCCGAACGCCTGGACCTCGGGCGACACCCAGATCTTCATCACGGTGACCTCCGGCCTTCTGGAGTACCTGACGGACGAGGAGCTGCAGGTCTGCCTAGCCCATGAGTGCGGGCACATTGTCTGCCATCACGTGCTGTACCAGACCATGGGACAGCTGATCTTAAACGGCACCGCTGCTGCGCTGGGACTTGGCGGCCTGGTGACCAGCGCGATCCAGATCGCGATCGCCTACTGGATGCGCTGCAGCGAGTTCTCCGCGGACCGCGCGGCGGCAATGTTCGCCGAGAAATCGGAACCGGTGGAGCATCTGATGCTCCGCTTCGCGGGCGCCGGCAAGGATCTGGAGAAGGAGATCTCCCTGGATCTCTTCCGGGCGCAGGCGGACGAATACCGCCAGTATGTCGACGATTCCAGATGGAACAAGGTGCTGGAGTTCCTTGTGCTGGCCAATCAGAGCCATCCCCTGACCGCGGTGCGCGCGGCGGAGATCCGGAAGTGGTGTGAAACGGAGGATTTCAGGGCGCTGTGCGAGGGAGAGCCTTATCACTCCCCTGAAGTCAGGGCTGCGATGAAGGAGGAGGAAAGCAGACCGGAACAGGGCGTGCTTCTCTGCCCGAACTGCGGGACCAGGCTGTCTTCGGACGACAGATTCTGCTACCGCTGCGGAACTAGAATCCGCCGGTGCCCGCAGTGCGGAAGGGCGGCAGGTGCCGGCGAGACGTTCTGCATCAACTGCGGGACGAAGCTGGATGATTAAGACAGGGAGGGATAGCTATGTTCTGTACTAAGTGCGGCGCCGAATTGCCGGATGACGCTGTTTTCTGCTCCCGCTGCGGGGTTAAGATCGTGATTCCGGAACGGGTATCCGGAACCGTGGAGAAGACGCAGCCCGCTTCCGGGAAGGAGACTGCTGTCGTTTACGGCGAGGAGGAGTTCAGGACCGCGGTTACGGAGAGGCGGGAGACCATCATTATTCGCGGAGAAATCGCGGGAAAGCTCGCGGAGAAGGTAAGGAACAGCTCCACGGGAAACCTGGTGTCCAATGTGGCGATCCTTGCGGGACTTGTCTTCTTCTGGCCGGCGCTGGTCGGGGGAATTGCGGGCAAGCTCGTCACGAGGGAGCTGAAGAATTACGAGATCCAGTCGGCTGCCGCGGATGAAGTTGTTCTTATAAGGAAGGAAAAGCTGCTGTAGAAGCAGTTCACATCTTCAGATAACGGTATACAGTGGGCTCGGAGATCAGGAGCTGTGCGGCAGTTTCCCGCACAGCTCCTTTCAGGTCAAAGATCTTCTGCTCGCGCAGCCGGCGGACAACCTCGATTTTCTCCTCCTTGCTCATGCGGCGGGAATCCACCCCGAATTCCGCGACGGTTTTCTGGATGAGTGAAGGAAGGATATCGGAGACGGCGGGACCGGCATCCAGCGTCTCCGCGACTTCGGACGACTGGGGCCTTAGCAGGTTGAACTGGGAGAGCAGCAGCTGGAGGGCGTTTTCCGCGTTTTCCACCGCCTCCGTATTCCTGTTGATGCACAGAAGCCCCACCAGTGTGTCGCCGTTCTTGATAAAGAAGGTGCTGGAAATGAAGCTCTTCTCCTTGTTCTGCCCCTTGTAGCCGTTAAGAAAATCCTTGTCCAGGTATTCTTTCGAATCAATGATCTGCCGGGCGAGATCGGTCAGGGGATCGCCGACCTTCCGGCCGGAATGGTAGCCGTTCTCAATGGCGATAATCGAGTTCTCCGGGTTCGTCACGTCGTGCAGCACGACCTCGCATGCGGGTCCGAGCACCCCGGCAAGAAAAGCCGCGAGCGGCTTGTAATAATTCAGTATTTCTCTGTTCTTCTTCTTAATGCTGTCTGTATTTTTCATGTCCTCCGCCTCGCTGTCTTCCGGTTTTCGGGAATAATAATATTTTATCACGCCGATAAACAACAGGCTGTCGTTGTGACCAATTCTTCGCCGGAAGTTTTGGTCACTCTTTCTATTGAAAAGGCACACCGGAAAGATTATAGTAAATTTATCATCGAGATAATTAATTATTATCTCGTTTTTGTTATGTTTCTCGGTTTTTGGGGAGGTGCCTATGGAAGGCGTAATATCTACTGTTAACGCTCCCGCCGCGATCGGCCCTTATTCACAGGGAAGAGCGGCCGGATGCGGCCTGGTTTTTGTCTCCGGCCAGCTGCCGGTTGATCCGGAAACCGGGGAGATGGCGGCTGACGTGTCGGAGCAGACCCGCCGGTCCCTGGAAAATGTCCGGAGCATCCTTAAGGCGGCGGGAACCGATATGGAACATGTCGTAAAGACGACGGTGTTCCTGCAGCATATGGAGGATTTCGCCGCGATGAATGAAGTCTACAAGGGGTTCTTCGACGGTGCGTTCCCCGCAAGGAGCGCTGTCGAGGTGGCAAAACTTCCCAAGGGAGCCCTGGTGGAGATCGAAGCGGTCGCAGAGGCGTAAAGCTTCGGCGCGGCGCAGGTTTTGACAGAACGCTCTCCGGCACTGCCGGGCCGGGAAGCGTACGGAAGGAGAAGGCTTATGGAAGAAAGCTTTAAGAGCGTCCATTACGCGAGAAAGACCGGAGAGAACCTGTTTTCCGTGAAGAGGTTCGGCCCGGAACACACGAAGAAAGTCAACGCGTTCCACGCCAGTTTCCCGGAGTATGCGCCAACCCCTCTGGCGGATCTGAAGAACCTGGCGGGAGCGCTTGGCGTTGCATCGATCCACGTTAAGGACGAGAGCTGGCGGTTCGGGCTGAACGCATTCAAGGTCCTGGGCGGAAGCTATGCCATCGGAAGCTATATCGCGCAGCGGCTTGGCAGGGACATCAGTGAACTGCCCTATGAGGTCATGACAGGAGAAGCGGTGAGGAAGGAACTGGGCGATCTGACCTTCGTCACGGCCACCGACGGAAACCACGGCAGGGGCATCGCCTGGACCGCAAACCGGCTTGGGCAGAAGAGCGTCGTCTATATGCCGAAGGGAAGCGCGGCGGAGAGGCTCGCGAACATCCGGGCTCTCGGAGCGGATGCGTCGATCACTGACCTGAATTACGACGATGCGGTCCGGCTCGCCAATGAAGGCGCGGAGAAATACGGCTGGATCATGGTGCAGGATACTGCCTGGGAAGGATATGAGGATATTCCCGGCTGGATCATGGAGGGCTACACCACCATGGCCCATGAAGCGGTGAAGCAGCTTCAGGGCGAAAAACCTACGCACATATTCCTGCAGGCGGGTGTCGGAGCGATGTCCGGCGGGATCACGGGGTACTTTGCCGATCTTTACGGTGACGCGGAGAGGCCGGTGATTACCATTGTGGAGCCCAACAAGGCCGACTGCATCTACAGGACGGCGAAGGCCGACGACGGCAGGCTGCATTTCGTGAAGGGTGAGATGAACTCCATCATGGCCGGATTATGCTGCGGGGAGCCCTGCACGATCGGCTGGAACGTCCTTAAGGATCATGCGGACAATTTCGTCTCCATGCCGGATTACGTCGCGGCAAAGGGCATGCGCGTCCTGGGAAACCCGCTGGGAGACGATCCCAGGGTGATCTCCGGGGAGAGCGGCGCCGCTACACTCGGCTTTGTCGCCGAGGTCATGCAGAATCCGAGTCTCGACTGGCTGAGAGAGGAGATAGGACTTGATGAGAATTCAAGGATTCTCTGCTTCTCGACAGAAGGAGACACGGATAAGGAGAACTACAGAAGAATTGTGTGGGACGGGCTGCACCCTAGCTTCTGACTGCTTAAGCGCGCTTACGGGCGGATTACGGTATCTGCCCGGGGAACAATGAATTTATGAGGAGGTTATTATGTGGGAAGCACTCTATAATCTGACGGATTTCCTGTGGGGCACTCCGCTGATGATCCTGATGGTGGGCGTCGGGTTTTATCTCTCCGTCCGCACCGGGTTTTTCCAGATCACCGGGATTAAGACCTGGTGGTCTCATACTATCGGAGAGGTATTCGGCAAGGAGAAGAAATCCGACGGCGGCGAAGGGGAGTTAAAGCCCTACCAGGCACTGTCCACCGTTCTTGCCGGTACCGTCGGCAGCGGCAATATCGCCGGCGTTGCGGCGGCCATCGCCATCGGCGGCCCCGGCGCGGTCTTCTGGATGTGGATCATCGCAATCGTCGGCATGATGACCAAGATGGCCGAGGTTACCCTGGCAGTGAAGTACCGCAAGAAGAGCGAGTCCGGCGAGTACTACGGCGGCCCCATGCACTATATGAAGGACGGCCTTGGCAAGGCCGGAAAGATTCTGGCCGGTTTCTACGCGGTTGCACTGCTGATCGAGGTCCTCACGGATGCCTGCTTCATCCAGCCGAACACCCTTGCGACCTGCGTTCAGGACGTGTTTAAGATCCCGCTCCTGGTTTCCGGAATAGTCGTAGCTGTTACTGCCTGCATCGTTGTTCTCATGGGCGGCATCAAGAAGATCGGCGATTTCTGCGGCAGGCTGGTTCCTCCGATGATCATCATCTATATCGTCGCCTGCCTGGCCGTAGTGGTCATGCACGCCGGACAGATTCCGGCTGCGATCGGGATGATCGTGAAATATGCGTTCGCTCCCGCT
>JAEEGL015842536.1_pt1 | contig 16628 bp, 18 predicted proteins | sample 9134231 | NCBI WGS metagenome assembly JAEEGL01 (sample SAMN16246548, study PRJNA631951) | gut metagenome | biome: gut microbiome; feature: rumen; material: fiber-attached | host: Bos | place: Iran: Karaj | collected 2018-10 | reverse complement strand
TTTCATAATACGACCTCCTTGGGGCAGAGCGCTGCCCGATTCCAGGTTAAATATATCACAAACGGCCCGGTTTATCAAGAGAGAATAAGACGGGCGATGAAAAGCGGAAATCCCGCGGCAAGGCGCGGGACTTCGGCGGGATAATTAAAATGATTGCCTCTTCTCTCCAAACCCAAGATGAAATCAAATCCATAACAACAAATTCAATTTTATTTTTATCGGCTCTATCTTTTTTGCATTTATCCTCGCCTTTATCACGCTTTTTACTCTTACAAGTGTATTCTCACCGAACTGTTCGCGGATTATGTGCGCGAAGGAAAGCCCGTCTATTTCGGGCGTCTGGTAATCCATAACGAAAACATCGAACTCTCCTATGCGCTCCTCAAGATCGGTATATCTTTCAAAGGCTTCGTAGTCGATATCTGTTCTGCGCTCAATCGCATAGTCCTCCGGCACGGTAACAACCGAATCAATGCAGGCCTTCTCGTCGTCGCAAACGGCTATTCTCATTACATTCCCTCCGCTTTTGTATTCCGCAGCAAACGGTTAATTATGATTCTGTAATTTAATAATCCCGACCGCCTTTTTTCAACAAAAATGTTAATATTTTATTATATTTGCGGGCCGATTGTTGAATTTGCGCACGCGTTATGGTATATTTTAACAGACAGGCAGACTGTCAAAGGCACTTTTTCAATTTTAATTGAATAAAATTTCAGGAGAATATTATGAAAAAAACAGGCAAATTCATCGCAGTTCTTCTCGCGCTCGTATTCGTTTTCGCTTCGGCAATGCCCGCGGTTACCGCTTTCGCGGATGACGACCCCGACGCTCCCGTAACTCTCGCCGACACATCCGAAGATGAACCGGAGCTTAACGCGGTTCAGAAGTTCCTCATCAACATCCTTGAAAAAATCGGCAATTTCCTCGGCGGAGGAAAAAGCGACGGCGCGCCCAAATTAATTACTTGGCTCATCGCAATTATCTCCGGTCAAAAATGCACTCAATTAATACAGCCATAACGGCAAAAAAGGACAGGCTGCTGCCTGTCCTTTTTCTTTTTAAGACGCGGGCGCCGAAACAATTCACCGGATTGTTTCTCTCGCTTCGCTCGCGCCCTGTTCGATTCCCGTCTTTGCTTTCAGCAAAAAAATGACCCACCCCACAGGGTGAGTCATTTCGGTGGTGACCCGGACGAGAATCGAACTCGTGTTACCGCCGTGAAAGGGCGGTGTCTTAGCCGCTTGACCACCGGGCCGTATTCTGGTGGCGGCAGTTGGATTTGAACCCACGACCTACCGGGTATGAACCGGTTGCTCTAGCCACTGAGCTATGCCGCCATGCCGCTGAAACTTAAAGCGCTTGTGTATTATATAATAAACTCAACTGTTTGTCAACATTTTTTTTGAAGAGCGCGGGGCGGCGCATTCCCGCGGCAATAAAATAGCCGCAACCCTTACTGCGCAGGGATTGCGGCTCCGTCTGCCCTGTGAGGCAGTTTCCTTAATCTTCGGGCGGCTTTCTGATTGAGTCAAAAAATCTGTTGTACCTGAGCGCCCATTTGTGCAGGGATTCCGCCGAATACTTTGACGGGAAAGTGGCCTCAACAGAAGCAAACCTGCCCATCCAGCCGAGTATATCCGTCATATGGTCCCTGAACTCGGGTATGTCGCCCATGATTTTCAGCTTTTCGCGCACTGCCGTGAGAATCCTGCTCTTGGGCATTGTGCCGCCGGCAAGCATGCTGAGCTCTTCGCTCGAAACAAGGCCGCGCTTGAATATCTCGTTTATCTCACCTGCCGTCATATAGGGCAGAATTGATTTGATTATCGCAAGGCGGCAGGCGGCAAAGCCCACCTCCTTAAAGAAATCGTGCTGATATTTCCAGAGCGTTTCGGCGTTGAAGAGCCCGTCAATATCATCGGCCGCAGCGTCCGCGAGGATTTTGCCCGCCTTAATCGCGTAAGCCATTCCCGAGCCCTTGAGCGGGTAGGTCATAAACGCGCTGTCGCCGACCGCGGCATAGCCGTCCGCTATGAGGATTGCGCCCGGCTGGCGCACCGGTATATCTGCAAAATGACCGCCGTGAGAGAGATTCTTATCCATCTGAGGGTTGAATTCGCTCACCGCGAAAAGCCCCTGAGCCACATCGGAGTAATCCATCGCCGGAAATCTCGCGAGCAGCACATCCACCTTGTCTTTTTCGGTTATTGCCCAGCGGAAGCCCTGAGTGCCGTCCTCCTTGACATAGATATTGTAAGGCGTGTCGGGGGTCTGCACATCCGGCAGGCGGTCAAAATACGCCCTGTATGTGTGCAGTATATCGTAATATGCCGGCTCCTTCTCTATGCCGAGAAATTCGGGCAGATTTTTTCTCAGGGGTGAATGAACGCCCGCCGCGTCTATCACCAGATCGGCGTAGATTTTTTCGCCGCCTGCCTCTATGCCTGCCACTCTGCTGCCGAGCATAAGCGGGCCGCTGACAGGCGCGCCGTAAACAAAATTTACGCCCTCCTGCTCGGCAAGGCCGATGAGATAAGCAAGAAACTCCCTGCGATTTACGCTCAGATTCTCATAGCTGCCGGCGGACGGGAGAGTGACGGGGGCCACATCATCCTCCAGAGGCACAAATGTGATTGAATTGCCGGGCGCGCGGAACTCCTCCGGAATCTTTATGCCCGCGAAGTCCAGGGCGGAAGCGTCCAGAAAATCCCGCTGATCAAGCCCAACGGAGTCTTTTTCCTGCTTCTCATACACGGTCACATCATGACCCTCCATGCTCAGGTAAAGAGCTGCCGTTATGCCGCCGTGACCGGCGCCGGCAACAATGATTCTGCTCATAAACATCCCCCTTTCCGGCTGACAAATCTTTATAAAATAATTATACTCCGCACGCGTAAATAATTCAATAATCTTTATTGCCCGTGCCTGACTTTGCGGCGCGCGGTGACGCTCAGATAGGCAAAACGCACTAAAAAAGAACATTTTTTTGTAAAAATCGAAAGCGAGAAAACTATATGAAAAACCGAGAAAGACGGAGAAAAACGGAGATTGCGAAATATAAATTAAAATTTATGAAAAAATAAGTTGACAACGGCTGAACCCTGTGATAATATATGCAGGCAATTAAAGGGATGGGCCGCGTGCACAATCGAAACGGTCCGCCAAAATAAAATCCGGAGGAAAAGATATGTCTACTTATATGCCTAAAGCGGGCGACATCACCCGTAAGTGGTATGTGATTGATGCAGCAGGCAAGCCCATGGGCAAAGTTGCCGTTGAAGCAGCCAACCTTCTCAGAGGCAAGAATGAGCCTACATTCACCCCTCACGCAGACTGCGGCAATCACGTTATCATCATCAACTGCGAAAAAGCCGTTCTCACCGGCAAGAAGCTTCAGCAGAAGAAGTATTACCATCACACCGGCTATATCGGCCATCTTAAAGAGGTCAAGTATGAAACTCTTATGAAGACCAAGCCCCAGTTCGCAATGACCAAAGCAGTCAAGGGTATGATTCCCGACACCGTTATCGGCCGTCAGGCTCTCACCCGTCTTCGCTGCGTGGCAGGCCCTGAGCATCCCCACGCCGCTCAGAAGCCCGAAACCTGGGAATTTTAAGAAGGAGGCCATAGACAATGTATAATAACGAATCCTATTACTACGGCACAGGCCGCAGAAAAAGCTCCGTGGCCAGAGTCCGTGTTTACCCCGGCACAGGCAAAATCACAATCAACGACAGAGAGATAGATGATTATTTCGGCCTTGACACCCTTAAGCTCATCGTGCGTCAGCCTCTTGAGCTCACCGAAACAGGCGAGAAGTTTGACATCATCTGCAGAGTTGCAGGCGGCGGTGTTACCGGCCAGGCAGGCGCAATCCGCCACGGCATCTCCAGATCTCTCCTCCAGTATGATGAGGAGCTCCGCCCCGCTCTCAAAAAAGCAGGCTTCCTTACCAGAGACCCCAGAATGAAGGAAAGAAAGAAATACGGTCTCAAAGGCGCCCGCCGTGCACCTCAGTTCTCAAAGAGATAAAATCGCAGCAATTCCGGCTCCCGTTTGGGAGCCGGTTTTTTATGCCTGAAAGCATATGAAAACCCTTGAAAACATTGGGAAAGCGGCGCTTTAACACTGCCTTGAAATTGAGACCTTTTTACACACCTGAATACACGAGATTACACGAGAATACACGCTTCGGGGTCTCAATTTCAAGGCCGATTTCACCCCATTTTCTTTTTACCCCAGTTATTTTAACCCCATTTCTTTTTACCCCAGTTCTCAATTTCAAAAGGCTTAAATATATTGTAATATAAGGATTTTGCCTTCAGGGATAAAAATAAAAAATCGCCCTTGAGACCTTTCGGTGCTCAAGGGCTTGTTGTTTATGGTATTTAGATACGATTATATCCTTCAAAGCTATACACCTCCTTTATCTTTTCAATCGAATTATAATCAGAGGTATGGGCTTAAAACGCCCAACGGATTTCTCTGAGCAAAAGTAAAATCCCGGTGCCTGCACGGCATCGGGATGATTGTCCAGTTTATATGTTTCTGGGTTATTGTAACTTGCTTTTTGTTTTCTGCGTTTTTTTGCTTTCCGATTCTTCTCTTAGTTGCTGAGCAAAATCGCAGACTGCATTTATAAAACCATCTATTATTTCCGTTTCGTGTTCGTGTATTCTATCAAATAATCTGTCAAAATCTATTTTGTATGATGTTTTCTGACCGGTCAGGTTGTCTGTCAGCACTATTGTTTCCGGTATTTCGCAATATGTAATCAATCCGACTGACGTTTCGCCCTTGTTATTTCTGACCCTTATTGTGAATTTCTTGCCTTTCACATCCCAGTCAAGATTGCTTTCCAAGTATCCTTTTTTAAAAAGTTCAACGATTGATCCTTGTATCAAAAATCTCATTGCAGCACCTTTTGACGGCATTACTTTTCTTCCTCCTTTATCTCATCCCTGATCGTCATCAGGATTTTGCCGAGCCAGTTTTTGGCTTCTTTGTTTTTGCACCTCTCGCAGGTGCAGTTGCCCCAGCGGTTGTCATGCCAGTGGTTGCCCTCTTCAAGGTAGGCGTCGCCTGTGGCGAGGAGCTTTTCCCTGAGCGCGGGATCTGCGAATTTTGCCCTGAGAATATCAAGCATTATATCATAGGCAATCTCATCCCAGTTTGCGGGCAGGCCGGGCTCCTTCTTGCCCATGCTTTTGATTACAACAGGATTCTTTGTTTCTGTGTATTTGATTTTTGCCTCTTCTGTGGCGCACTTCTGTGCCTGGAAGGCCGCCTCGGAGTTGGGGTAAACCAGCCCCTTATACTCAAACGGGCTTGAATAGAAATTTGAAAGGAAACCGTATTCTCCTCTGAAATCATTGATAACTGTCATATTCTTTTCCTCCTTCAGTCTTCTGTTTCTTCTTATATTTCTTCATATTCTTCTTTATACATCTGCATAAGATTATCAAACGCTTTGCTGTATGACTCAAATGAACTCATATCTGCCTCATTGCGGCTGCCGTGAACGGAGAGCTCAAGCGGCATTGAGATCTTGTAATATCCCCTGCTGAACTGATTCTCTATAACCCAGCATAGACTCTCTGCAAAGGACTGACAGACCGTGAACTCTGCCTCTGTGTTACCATTGGGCACATCTGTGCAGAACTGATATTTGCAAATAAAGCGGAAAATGGGGAGATCCTCACGCAAAACAGAGTTGTAATCCCTGCTCTGCCTGAAATACTCAAATGTATCATACACCAGAGTTTTGAATTCTTCAATATCTGTTTTTTCATAGTAAAGGTTCTCTGCAATGCTTTCCCACTTGTCATACAGAATTTCTCTTTGAGAGGGAACATAAGCTCCTTTCATATCAATCACTCCTTTAAGAATATTTGCCTCACGGCCTGTCTGAATTATACAAAAGCTGATGGTACGAAATCGGGACATAACCTTTGTCATAATAACAGCGAATCAAGATGATAAATTACTGAATAACGGAAAGGGATAAGCGATTATGAGCGTTCAGAAAGGTATTGGTATGAAGAAAAAGATTAAAGACTTCATAGATTACATTGCGGTGCTTCCGTCAAATATAAATGATAAGATTCGGGATATCCGACTGAATCATATGAATCTCGGTAAACTCGTCAGGCGGAAAGATGGTTTGTTCAGTATCAAAAACATATCGTGGGATATATGCTGGCAGACTGACAGAGTGCTTGCAATAATAATCCGTGATTATCTCAGACAGTATATAAAAGAATCACCTGCTATAGGCAACTGTGTGATATCGGATAACCCGGAAGGATTAAGCTATATAGAAGCTGTCCAATCTGATGAAAAAGAAAAAATATTTGCCGCTCGCTGGCAGGATCTTGTGAACAGTGTTGCCGATGAGTTTGATAAGCTCAGCTGTCTGATTGAAAACTATTCCCATAATAATCCGGATGCAGATAAAGAAATAGAAGAGCTTACTGCGAAAGCATTTAAGGATCTGACATATATATTCAATGATTTATGCTGGTAAGATTGGTTGAGGATATGGGACAAAAAACGGCCATTAAGCATGATAGACTGTGAGCACAGAAGAAAAAACTCAGAAAACAAGGAGGAAACATTATGTGCAACACATTATTTCAGGGTGAAACTGCCGTATTTCACCACATAAGCAAATTCTACGGGTGGGAATCGAAACCCATTGAAAATGTTGAGATCACTTCACCCATCCTGCCGAAGGCAGCTGAGGAACTATTTTTTAACGGCGATGAAACAGGGCTTAACTGCATCGGAGCGAGACCGGGTATGGGCAAAACTACGCTGATGCTTCAGAAGATTCTGAATGAGCCCGAAAGAAGGGCATATATATACAGCCCTGAAATCCACGCAAAAAAACTGATTGATAGAATGACAAATATTCTGTACACGGCTTTATCCAAAGAAGAATACAAGCAGTTTAACTGCAACCCGATGGGGTATCTTGCCGGTCTTGAAATATATATCTGCGAATGCAATATCGGCATTGATGAACTTTGCGATGAGCTGAAATCGGTTAAAGGAGATATCTATATTGATTACCTTTAGATGCTGAGGCCGGAGGGTAAAACCTACCCCAACGAATTGGAAAGTGAATATACAATTGGTGAACTTAGTTATCTTGCAGAGAATCATGCTGTTACTGTGTTTTCTCAGATAAATCCCATTGTTGAAGTGAGGGAAGATCATTGTCCCACAATAGAGGACTTCAGATTCTTTGAAATGCAGGTTCCTATGTACGCAGACAGAGTATCTGTTTTTTATTCAAATGAATACTACACCGGCGAAATAGATGATATTCATAGATCCATTTTCAGATTCAGAATTCTAAAGCCGGCAGAGAACAAGGATTATAATTCTTTTGAGATTAATCTTATACGAACTGCGATTAAAGAAACATTTTATTGTGAGAACGGCAGATATTGGTACGGCGAGACGCGTGCTGTGTTTTTTGCAGAAGGAGATGGGGTAAAAAACGACCATGGCGTGAAGTAACATGTAACTGAAAAAACAAGCTGAGATTGATTACAAGGAGGAAGAGTGATGAGATTTTATAAGCTGACTTACAACGCAATAACCAGGATTGAAAAAAGAACAAATAACGGCAAAGAATGCTTTGAAGATTTATTTAAGGATATACCGGATGAAATATCCGAATTGACAAACGGAAATGTTGTTGCTTTTCTGTCAGGATATTCAAGTAAAAGTATTCGTATTGCCGCTGCCGTTAATGATGGTGAGATTGACGGGTACATTGAGGATATAAACTCATTTCTTCCTTCCGGTATATCAGATGAAACCAAGGCAGAGGAAATAACGGGAGAGAATTTTGATAAAATGACCAGATGCGCCGACAGATTTTGCAGTATTTGCGGCAGCGAAATTAGAGAGAAGCTCGGTATTTACAACCTCTATAATTGGAATCGCGAACTCTCTTTTGATGAACAATTCATTGAAAAACCCAAAGGAGAATATTTTTCTCTTGAGTTGGATGATGAGAAACAAAGAATACGCCAATCCGGAAGGCCCAAGATTGAGTATAACCCGGTGCATTATATAATCGGCGGCAACTCCCCGGAAAGCAGGGAAACCCTGCTTGAAAAGCTGCTCTTTGAGCTTAAGGAAAACGGCCGCATTTCACAGGCAAGATACACTATGATTCACATAAAAGATTGTCATCATTTTAATATAAAGGCTATATCTGCCGAAGCCGAAATAATTTTCAAAGTCAGTGCCGGGGGCACAGTGGTTTTTAATATCAAAGATACAATATCCGGCGATGAGGAAAAGCGGTCTTCCGTCCGGGAGGTGCTTTCTGCTCTTTGTAAAGTCAGTAAAAAGTATCTGAGAAATACTCTTTGTATTTTTCTTTTGCCCGATAACAATCACGCATCTGCAGATGAAATGCGAGCATGTATGCCCAGCGAAACCTTTGTGGAAATCAGAGAAGACTATATTAATTCTGAGAAATCAAGAAAGTATCTGTCATTTCTCGCAAAGAAAGATAGGGTTCGCGCTAATAAAGCCCTCTATAAGGATATTGAGAAGGACAAAACATATTATATCGATGAGCTCAACGCCGTTTATAATAACTGGTACAAAAAATCCGTTATAGACAAAAGTTTCCCCGCTTACAGCAAATACTATGAAAAGCATGCCGTCAAAGTTGAGAAGGCGGAAGAAAAGAAAGAGCGCGGAGATGCGTATAAAGAACTGATGTCAATGATTGGCCTTGCCGGGGCCAAAGAGGTTATAAACGAAGCAATAGATTATTTCAAGGCTCAGAAGCTTTATGCGGACTGCAGTTTTACGGGCTCAAGCCCCACAATGCATATGGTTTTCACCGGCTCGCCCGGCACTGCAAAAACTACCGTTGCACGCCTATTCGCGAAAATTATGAGAGACAATAATATTCTGTCAAAGGGAACATTCGTTGAGGTAGGCAGAGCGGACCTTGTCGGGATGTTTGTCGGCTGGACCGCAAACATCGTAAAGGAGAAATTCCGTAAAGCCGAGGGCGGAGTGCTATTTATTGATGAAGCATATTCCCTTGTTGATGACCGTGGCGGATCTTACGGCGACGAGGCCATAAATACCATAGTGCAGGAAATGGAAAATAACAGGAATGATACCATTGTCATTTTTGCCGGATATTCCGACAAGATGGAAGAGTTTCTGGGTAAAAATCCGGGCCTGCGCTCAAGGATTGCGTTTCATGTTCCGTTTGAGGATTATTCCGCCGAAGAGCTTTTTGAGATAGCCGAGCTGATGTCCGAAAAGAATAAGACGGTATTTGCTCCCGGTGTAAAAGAAAAGATGATTCCCATTTTTGAGGCGGCTTCGCTTCAGCCCGATTTCGGCAACGGCAGATTTGTGAGAAATCTTATGGAGAAGGCAAGGATGAAACAGGCAACGCGCCTTGTGAATTCAGGCAAAAAGCTGATTACCAGGGAGCAAGTCTCAACACTTATCCCCGAGGATTTTGATATGCCCATAATGTGCACGGCTAAAGAAATTAAAAGAAACGCTATTGGTTTTTAGCTGAGAAAAGAGGATAATATGGATTTTTCAAAACTGACAGGCACCGTCCCGACTGACGGCGAAACCGAATTCTTTCACCCTATAGGTAAATTCATCGGCGAAGACAAAAAGAAGCCGACTGCTGAAATACTTGAGCAGATTAGTATTCCCGTATTTCCCAAGGAGGCGGAGAGCATCTTCGCCTCCGAGCCAGGTGAGCTTTTTACAATAAAAGCAGAGCTTGTTGCGGGTAAAAATTACCTTATGCTACAATATATTCTGAATCATCCCGGAGAAAATGTATATATCTGTACAACAGACTTTTTAATGAAACCCTGTGATATTGCTGACAAACTTTCATCGTTGATGTTTGATACCGTAAGCACCGACAGACTTGAAGAAATTCGCAAATACGCGAGTTATATTATTTCTTCACTTCCGATTTATATCAACGACCCTGATCCGGATGATTTTGCCGATAAAATGTTCGCTGACCTTAATAATGTCGGTAACGGCCGTATTTTTATATATGATGTTGACGAGCTTTTTGCCTTTGTCAAAAGAAACGGGCCTATGAGAGCCAAGGTGTTTTCGGCGATTATTAAACATATTTCCGAAAAGAATCCCGTTACGGTATTTGATTATGATTATTGCTTTAATCAACTTCCGCCCAATTCCGACCGGGCAGAATGGAATCTTATAAAAGCTTCAGATAAAATTACTGAAATAACGGCAGACGAAATTCATAATTTCCCATATGCTAAGGAAAAGCTGAGCGTTGCCGATATAAAATTCAGCATTGTCAAATCTTCATACGATGACGAGGGAACAGAATTTTTCCTTTGGGAAAAGTTTTATAAAAACCGGGCGCTGATTCCGAGAGAACCGCTTCGGTCGGTATTTATCGGCGGCTCAAAGAGCATTGATTTCCTTGATAAAAACGCAATAAGAAAGATTGACGGCTATGCAGGTGACAATGTCAGGATTCTTATCGGTGACTGTCCGGGAGTTGATAAGCTTGTTCAGGCGCATCTTTTTCTCAAAGGATATAAAAATGTGACAGTTTATGCCACCGACGGGAATGCGAGAAACAATATGGGCGACTGGCCTGTAGTTAATGTGCCGTCTCACGGTGAGCAGGGATATGAGTATTATCAGCTGAAAGATATTGAAATGGCAAAAGATGCCGATGAGGCATTTATGATTTGGGACGGGCAAAGCAGAGGAACGGCTTTTAATATTGATGAAATGCAAAAGCTTGAGAAAAGAGTTTATATTCATCAGCAGGATAATAAAGACAGAAATCAGCATAACGGAGTATTCTGGTTTATTGATGATAAACTGTATGCTTTTCCCTATGATGAGAATAAATACCGCGACGCGGTTTCAAAATCAGGCACATCTTATAACCATCAGAAAATATGGGAATATATAAGGCCGAAGGGATGCGCCAACAAGCCGTTTGATTACTATCCGCGCGGCAGAGTCGTTATCATACGTCTGAACCGACCGGTCATCTATATGAATCCTAAAATCAGCGAAAAGTATGTTCCCGAAATAATGGAGGCTTTCAATATTCAGAAAGATCCGATAATCAGATATGATTACAGCGAGCATTATAAATGTTATCTTGACGAATAACCGCATTCGGACTATGTTGCAAAAATGCCCCATAGTTTTTGTTAGAATACAATTGTAAGGAGGAAATTACATGAAAAATCAAAATGATTCCGTTGTTTCGCTTCGTGAGATTTTTGAAACAGATGAATTCAAGAAAGCGAGCGCAAAGAGTAAACTGAGCCTCGCTCTCGGCAGGGATGAGGAAGGCAAGCCCGTTATTGCAGACCTTGCAAAGATGCCCCATTTGATTATCGGCGGATGTGCCGGCAGCATATCCACATGCCTTCATCCGATGATTATTTCCCTGCTTCACAATGCGACTCCCGATGAAGTAAAGCTCGTATTGCTTGACCCGAAAATGGTTGAATTTTCAGTTTATAGGAGTATCAATCACCTTGAAATTCCTGTTATTTTCAGTACCAATAAAGCTATCGGCGCTCTTGATTGGGCAGTAAGCGAAATGGAAAAGAGATACAGTATGTTTGCAAAGCATGGAGTGCTTAACATAGACGGATTCAATAAGCTGTGCGACAGCAGGGATGACATTACGAAGTTGCACAGAATCGTAATATTCATAGATGTATTCGAAGACTTGATGTTTTATAATCCCGAAGAGACAGAGAAATCAATCTGTAAACTCGCCCAGATGGCAAGAGCCGCAGGTATTCATCTTGTAATAGCCACTCAGTGTCCGCGTGATGATGTCATCACTCCTCTTATTAAAGCAAACATACCTTCAAGAATTGCGCTTTGGGTTGATCATCCAATGACTTCAAAAGTCATTATTGACCGTGAGGGTGCCGAAAAGCTTTACATAAACGGTGATATGCTTTTTGCCCCTGTCGGCTCGTACTGCCCGATGAGAGTTAAGGGATGTTACATAGACGGCGACGAAGTAGACAGTATTGTTGAGAGAATCAAATCTCCGTCCGAGTCAAATTACAGCGATGAAATAATGCGTGAAATCAATATCAGGGCTGAAGCGGCTGCTGCGCGGCGCAATAATAAATCAGATAATGATGATGTGGCGCATGACCCGCTGTTTAATCAGGCAGTTGAATGCGTAATACAGGCCGACATGGCATCGACCACATTAATTCAGAAGAAGCTCATGCTCGGGTATGCAAGGGCCTGCAGGATTATGGATCAGCTTGAGGAAAACGGAATTGTAGGCCCTCAGGAAGGATATAGCCCGAGGAGGGTTCTTATTACACCGGAAGAGTGGAAAGAGAAACAGCAGATGCACGCCAATGATGAAAATGAATAATATGAAAGAATAATACAAATTTAAGTTTAAAATCAAGCGCATTCAGACTATGGGGCAAAATTGTCCCATAGTCTGTGCTATTATGAAGCTGTAAGGAGGAGAGATTATGAGAGAAACAATCAGGGTAAACGGTATATTTGATAAGCTTTTTGCTAACATTACCGGCACACAGATTAAAGATGAACCCTTCAGAGACAAAGACGGCACACTCATCCTTTCAGTCATGAATTGCACACTCAATGACGGCAATGTAATCGAACTCTGTTTATGGACAGACAGCGGTATTACCATGTGGGATGTTTCCGCAGATAAAGCAGGATTTGACTTTCACGGCGCAGAAACATTTGAGGAATATATGAAAACCAAGGGGCTTCACGCTTGCAATGTTATTGAGGAAACAACCGAAGCCGAATGGGAATATGCCGGAGAAATCGAAAAAGAGGATCAACACAGGTTGCAGTATTATTGCAGAGATTAAAGGAGCCGATATGAGAAACTACCTGAAAAACAAAAACGAATATATCGAAGACGGGAAAAGGTATATTGAAGATATAGATCAAATTTACAATTTGATGAAATTAGGAGATAAATACACTTTTTGTTGTTGTATTCATCAACGGGGAATCAAATTATATCAATATGTAAAAGATTCGAAATATATTGAGAGAACGGACTGTTCCGGCAAAAAGCTTTGGCTTGACTCGGCTGCTATGCAGAAGGTTGAGGAGACCATAGCAGCATTTGACGAAGCGGTTGATGAAGCCGTCAACGGAGGCGGATACACCGAGGTTTGGCTCGAGGGACTTGACGGCTTTGTTTATTACAGACGCATTACAAGCGGCATGCCCTTCTCAAGAAGGCGTTTTGATATTGTTAAAGTGTTCCCGGACGAAAGCGGCGAAACAGTAAAACTGTTTTCCGAAGACTGCTCAGTTTCCGCGATGATACGGCAGATAGAAAATGATACCGTGCTTTTTGGAAAGGAAACCTTGGAAGCCGAAAAAGCTATTGATTATATATGTCATTCCGATAATAAGACCATAGCGTTTAATCCGCTCTATTTATCCGCATTAAAAGAAAACGATAAAATGATGCAGTGCGAGCTGAAATTGCATTACGGGATAGCGGATGAAGATGAATGCAGATTTATTTCGGAAAAGACCGGCTTAAGAATACTGCCTCTTCTACCCAAGGATTATGATAAAAGCTATGTGGTTGAGGCTATTGATGAAAACGAGAACAGCGAATTTCTCGAGTTGCTTCACCACTCGGGTTACAAAATTCTGCACAGACCGTATTTCGCAATGATGAACAGCACGCACAAAAACATTTCCTTGAATCCCCATACAAAAACCGGCGTAGATGCCGCAGAGCAGGATGCCGAAGCGATTACATTCGACGAATTCCTTGCACTGTTTGATGAATATGAAAAAAGCAAATTACAATTAACAAACCGATAAAAACGGAGGTGCTCATTATGAATAAGCTGAATGTGTTTTCCAACAAAGACGGCTTCGGGCGTTTATCAAAGAATATTGTGTCTTTTTTTGACAATCTCAAATACGCAAAGCAGAGAATCGTGCGCGGTTTTGCAGATTGTGATATTTGGGATTTCAGTTTTTATCTCAAAAAACTCTTTTCCGACGGCCTTGATTGTTTTGCCGATGATCTCCACGGTTACCCCGAGAGCTACGGCAGCGTCGAAAACTGGGAAAAAGAACTCAGACGCATAGCCGACCTTGTCAGAAAACTCGATGTCGAAGAATTTGAACGCCCCGATGATTATGACGAAATCAAAAACGAAGTCCTTGACTGGATGAGAGATAATTTTGATGATTTGTGGGATTGATTTATGAATAAAAAAGAATTTGAAACGATAATAAATAAAACCGTTCCCTCACGGCAGATGCGGGAATTCCTCTGCCTTCCGGAGAGTGGACTAAGCCGTTTGGAGTTTGCCGATGTTATTATCGGCTCCCCGGAAATCACAATAAATGAAAAGTATGATCTGCTGTGTTTATTGGCGGATGAATACGGCGAAGAAAAAATCGCGGAATATGCCCGTGATTTCAAGGCGGCGATTGATAATCTCGCCTGCTCTCCCGGTGAGCTTTTCACCGTTGACGACCCGTGGTATGACGAGGATATAAAAGAGGTCAAATACAGCGGATTCAGCAATCAGCTCTGCGCGGATTATAACATAGTTATCGGATACATTGATTGGAAATATAAATACGAAGAGTACGAATCCGACAACTGTACCTGGTTTGTTATAAAAAAATGGGCTCCGGATGAAAACGGCAAATATATAAACACATATATTTACTATTTTATTTACGGCATCGGTATCTGCTGGTTTGCCGCCTGCAGGGAATACAGAGACGAAGGCCCTTATTCCCGCCTGCCGAAGCATAAATACTCCTCCGCTTGCACAGATCTGAATATTGCCACTCCGTTCAGGGCCGGCGATATTGTCAGGATCGACTGCCGCCCGTTTGCGCCGCCCGTCAATGCGCTGATTCTTTACGCGGGCCCCGATTGGGATTGCTGCAGCCTGCTGGCACTTTACAGAGATGACAAGGGCCGTTACCGCACGGGCGCAGTCAAGCATACGGATATGTGGATGCATCTCAGTGGAGATAATATGATATCCGCCCTTTACCGCATTGAAACTTATGACGGAGAGCTCAATGAATCTGACCGCATATATAAAGAAATATCGCCGCTGATTTACGGCGACAATGAAAAAGGCGATAATGTGTGGCATCTTCTGAGCGAAAACAGAGATTTTACATCGCCCGTAGAATTGCTTGAAAAAGTAAAGAAACTATTTGAGGAGAAATGAATTATGGGTTATTTTTCAATGTTGGATATTGATCACGAAGATTACAGCTATCCTCCGCTGGAGCGTCAGCTTGAAATGAGACTTGACATATTGAAAGACCGGTTGCAGGAATTAAAAGAAAAAGGTGCGGTATACAGATTCTTCTTAACCGACGGAGCTTATTTATCAGACGATGATATAAGATATGTTCAGCCTGAGAGTTTATGCCGCCAACAATTCGCTTTATGTAGCAAAAAAAGAGATAATAATTAATGATAAAGTAATCCCGGGGTTTGGTACTTTCAAATATAATGAGAAACTGAAGTTGACCAAGGAAGGCTTGAGCAGATCGCGCTGGGACTACAATAAACTCCCCAAAGGAGTTAAAGAAGGAAGAATCAAACTATCATATCACCCAAATGCCTGCAGAGATGAATATTTTCAGAGTGCTGGTAGGGGTCAAGAGTTTGTGTTTTCTAAAAGTGAAACTGTAACAAATTGGGCGCTATCTCTAATAAATGATTCTGAAATAAATCTTTAAACAATAGGTACCTAAAGCAAATAAAGGCTATGGATAAAGACTATTCCTCATTAACCCCCGAAGAGAAGAAACTTGATTTGTTTCTCCGGCAGAAGCGCACGCTGGATTTATTCCTGGAGCGAAACGCTATCTCCAAAGCGCAGTATGACAAATCCCTCGGCGACCTGATTGAAAAGATGGGGATGTCAGTTGTTTACAATTTGTAAAAAACTGCGGATCAGCTTAATTCCGGTTAATTCCCACCCCAGTTTCTCAGCAGAAAAAACTTAGTTGTTTTTTTGGTTTTAAGTTATCAACTCAAATAAGCCTTGGGTACAGAGACCCAAAAAAGAAGGCAATACGCATCAGCTTTTTGCCTGTCCGGGTCTCAATATCGGCGAAATTCCTTGATATATAAGCAACCCCAGTTCTCAAATTGAGACCCCGGATTTTCTCAAAAAAGATTTTTTGAGCCCAATTTTACGGGTCTCAATTCGCTATCAAATAGGGACCAAATCCCGCGAGGCCTTGATATATAAGGGCTGAAAATCGAAAAATTTTCTCAAAGAGATAAAATCACAGCAATTTCGGCTCCCGTTTGGGAGCCGATTTTTTATGTCTAAATACACCTGAAAACCCTTGAAAACATTGGGAAAGCGGTACTTTAACACTGCCGGAAAACTGAGACCTTTTTACACACCTGAATACACGAGATTGCACGAGAATATACGCATCGGGGTCTCAATTCACTGAAAAACCAAGAGTCAATGCCCGAATCCGGCCTTGCCCCTCATACTAATTATACGGAAAAGTCTGAATTTTTGCCGTATATCCCGTAATTG
>JAEEGL014908880.1_pt1 | contig 16628 bp, 14 predicted proteins | sample 9134231 | NCBI WGS metagenome assembly JAEEGL01 (sample SAMN16246548, study PRJNA631951) | gut metagenome | biome: gut microbiome; feature: rumen; material: fiber-attached | host: Bos | place: Iran: Karaj | collected 2018-10 | reverse complement strand
GCTGCCCTCACTCCTGCGGAGCAGAGCACGGCAAGGAGCAGCGTCATCGCTGCCCTCACCAGGATGTAGTTCTTGCTTTTCATCATTATAGTTTTAGTGATATATTTGTTATTGTAAAATCAAACCTTTCTTGACGGCGCCAGCGAAGGAGAAGGCGGTGCCGTTGTAGGTCGTCGTGGAGGTCGTGCTCTCGACGGTGTACTTCATCGCACCGAACTGGATCTGGTAGCCGCCACCGCTCTTGGTCACCTTCAGCTTGGCGTTGTTGCCGTTCAGGCCGCTGCCGGCGTAAAACTGTTTGTCGACGCTGCTACCAATCTTTGTGAGCGACACGTCGAAATCGGCAAACTCACCTGTGGCAAGTTCCGTCTGACTGCCGTTGGTCACCTTATAGACGATGCTGACCACATCGAAGGGATCGCTACCTGCGAAGGTGTCGCTGTTGGCTATCTGTATGGTGTAGAATGTGTCGTTACCATTGGCGACATCGGCCTTCCAGTGGGCGTCGTAGACAGAGAAGGTTGTGCCGTCGACTTTCACCGAGGCACCACCTCTTGCTGAACGGTCATCTCTGACCCTCGAGTAGTACTCGATATTGCGTTCAACCACGGTGCCATCGAGCTCAACTTCGGCATCGAAAGCGCAGGTCCACACGTCGGAGTCCCACTTGGTGTCGGCCTCACGAAGCATGAATTCTACCCATCCGCCCTGCTGCATGCCGCTGAACGTGAAGAGATCATCCTTGTAATACCACACATAGCCAGCCGAGATGACCTCGCCGCCCATAGTAGTGACGTATTTACAGAAGTCGTTGTCGTACATCTTCGACATCTGATAAGCCTCGCCATCGAATGCACTGTAGAAGACGATGTCGTCGGGGAACTTGTAGTCATAGGGGTAGAAGTTGTACGTCCATTGGTACGTGTCCTGGCCGGCAATCAACATCTGGTAACTCTCGATGACTGTGCCCGGGTTGAGGATAACCAGGACAGAGTCCAGTTGCCACATCATCTCTGACGGGATCATGTCTTTCTCTTTCTGAGTGGGACCTTGCTCCTCCGGTTCTTCAGGAATGACAACAGGATTGTCGGGAAGGTCGTTTGTGCAGGCTGCGAACATCAGCGCAAACGCTGCCATTGATAAATACTTCATTGTTTTCATACTTTTAAAGTTTTAAATTAATAATATTGGATTTATCTATTAGTCTGTAGAGATGATGAGCAACTTCTGCTCAGCATCGATGGCGGCTTTGATCTCCTTTCCACCAGAGCTGACCTTGCAGAGGCTCACCTCGTCGCCCTCAATGGACTTCACCTTCAGACGGCCGATCTGCTTGCGGGTCTCCTTGCCGCCGATGCTGCCGATGACGTAGACGTTGAAGTGGGTACCCTCCTGCAAGCCGTGGGCAGCGCCGAGGTCGATGTAGAGTTCTTTCTGCTTATCCTTCTTCTCCACGCCGCGCTCCAGCACCTGGGCTGTGTAAGGGAAGGCGATGTTGTAGTATTTCTCTACCTTCTTACGCAATGTCTCCAGGGCATTCTTGATGGCCGTATCATTACTGTTTACCCATGACCAGCCCGACTTGTTCACCTCAAACACCTGGCTGTTGATGACATTGCTCGTAACGGCATCCTTCATGTTGAGCGTCAAGCCTATCTGGGCATAGAACTGAGGGATCTTATCCTTTTTGTTCGATGCCAGCTTCAGCTCTCGGGTGATGGATATGTAGTTGATGGTGCCGTCGACAATGATGTTCGTCTCGTCGTTGGGAGCCACCTGACGGCCGTCGGTGACGGTGAAGCGTCGCACGTTGCTCAGCGCCATGATGACACTGGCCCGCAAGGCGTCAGAATAACCAGGTTCCTCCGAGGTGGTTTGGTCGGCCAGCACGTCGAGTACGGCACCAACCACCGTACCTAACTCTGACTTAGGAGCCTCTTTAATCATATAGTCCAGTTCCATCACGCTCACGTTCTGCAGCATGTTGTCTGCCTCGTTCTGGGCATTAGCCACTGTCATCGTAGCCATCAAGGCTACTGTCATAATCAGCTTTCTCATATTATATTATTTATTGATATACTTTTTCCCGTTACAGATGATGATGCCTTTGTAGCTCTCATTGACACGCTGGCCGCTGAGGTTGTAGCGGGCACCATTCATCTTTTGTCCCTTATCCCTGAGCGTAGCACTGATGGCTGTGGCATCGTAGGGCTTCCAATAGTTGTCGAAATACATCGGTTTCCAACCCTTGGCCTGGGCTGCGGCAATCTGCTCGGCAGTAATCACATTCTCTTCACCCTCGCTAAAGATGACGCGCAATGTGCCTCCAAAACCTTCTGTGACAGTCGGCAGACTCTCAATGAGGGCATCCATGGCCTCGCCCTTAATCATGTTCACATGGAAATCAAGAACATTTAGCACAGGATTCTGTGAAAGATCAAGACTAGTCAGCTTGTTATCATTGCAATAAAGGTCTGTCAACTTTGAATTCTTCGAAACATCCAACGTCGACAATTGGTTCTTGCCGCAGACCACCCAATTTAACTCAAGGTTCTGTGTAATATCCAGTTCTGACAACAGATTCACGCTGCATTCCAGTTTTTGCAGGGCTGCATTCTTGGTCAAGTCAAGCGTTGTCAATTGGTTCTTGTTGCAGCTCAGCGATTCCAAAGCCGTGCAGTTTGTGACATCTAGCGCGGTCAATTGATTATTGTAGCAGAAAAGGCCTGTCATTTTATCATTCTTAGACACATCTAACGAGGTTAGCTGGTTGTCGTTGCAGTATATCCAGACAAGGTTTGTATTATTGGAAATATCAAGCGTTGACAGTTGGTTACCATAACAGCTGAAATACTTTAATTCCGTGTTCTTGGTGACATCCAAATTGGTTAGTTTGCAACCACCACAACTAAAATCATTCAGAGCTGTATTCTTTGTAACATCCAGCGCTGTGATTGGATTGCTGTAACAAGACAAATTGACTAGAACCGCATTCTTGGTCAAGTCAAGCGTTGTCAATTGGTTGTCAATGCAATACAGATATTCAAGCGCTGGATTCTTGGTAACATCCAAAGAGGTTAACTTGTTATTGGGGCAAGAGAACCATCTTAATGCTGTATTCTTGGTAACATCCAAAGATGTCAACGAACATTGAGCACAATGCAAATATGTTAGTGCCGTGTTCTGGGAAACGTCAAGTCCTGTCAGTGGGTTACAGTCGCAGAACAAAGTTTCTAAAGCTGTAAAGTATTCAATACCCTTCAGGCTCTTGATGTCTTGATAAGCAACGTCAATGGTCTTCACTTCGGCAATCTCCTCTTCCGTCAGGATGCCATCCTTACCGTACTTCTCCTTCAGCAGCCAGTTACGGAAGTTTTCGTCTGGGAAGGTGGTCTCGTCGATGGTTATACCAGTGGCTCGGACTTCGCCCATCTCAGCACGATGCAGGCTGAGGTCGATGGCCAGCAGACTGGTGATCTCGTCGAGGTTGGCGAGGTTCTCGTCGAAAGAGAGATTCTCGTTGAAGCCTAGGTCGTCGATGGCCTGCTTGGCCTGTTCGATGAGGAGCGCACAGTGCTTGTCGTCGATCTCAGGCATCGCCATATCGTCGCACTCGGCCTTCTTCACCTCTTTATATTCATAGTAGGCCATCTCCTGTTTGTTCTGACGGTCTGCCTCCTCGCTGGCTGTGGTGAAAGGCAGTGAACGGGTCCAGCCGCTCACCTCCTCGCCGAATACAGCCTGCAGGCGTACCACATAGTTCGTGGCGGGCTTCAAGTTTTCGATGGTGCAGGAGCGGGTAGTCAGGTTATCGAGCGTCACCCAGCGCATCTCCTGCTCATCATCAGTTGTCTCCTGACGATAGTTCAGGTTCCAGGCAGTTGCGCCATCAGGCAGGGAACAGATGACGAGGGCACTGGTCATACCGAGGTCGGTCACATACATACCACCAGGCAAGTCAAGACTGTTCTCTCCAGGACTGGGATGGTCCGTATGTCCGCTGGCTGGCACGATGAGAGCCTCATAGGTAGCCCAGCCGTCGGCAGCATTGTATGCCTCCACCTGACCGTCGGGTACCTGGATACACGACAGTTTGTTGCACTCAAAGAAGACGGCTCTATCTGCTGCCGGAGGGGTGGTGGCGAAGCAGCTTACCTCCTGCAGCTGTTCGTTGTAAGCAAAGGCTGCAGCGCCGATGCGCTCCAATGTGATGGGCAGCGTGATGTTCTCTAACTGTGTCTCGGCAAAGGCATAATAGCCGATGGTCAGAAGACCTTCTGGCAGCAGGTTCACATCAATGTCACCCACCCAACCTGTAGAAATGATCTTGTTCAGCATCGAACCCTGGAAGGCACAGTCGCCTATCGACGTGACGGTCTCGGCTATTTCTGCACTCTCCAGATAAGGCATATACTGGAAGCCTTTCTGCGAGACATGGGTAATACCATCCTCGACAATCAGGTGGATGATCGACTTGGAGTAACTGTACCAAGGTGCCTCCGACGGATCGTCGAAGTCGGCCATCCTCCCGTAGCCGGAGATGGTCAGCAACCCGAGGTCGCGATTCAGTTCCCAGGAGACCATGTTGTCTCCTTCCACACCGCAGAGTCCGCCAACGGCCTCTGCATTTGCAAACACTGCCATCATGGCAAAGCATGACATCAAAACGAGTCTGAGTAGTTCTTTCTTCATTTTGTAATAGTTTTATTTGTTTTTATATAATGAATTCATGATTGTCTCATATTATAATATTGTTTCTCGTATTTGGCAAAGAGATGACCAGGGATGATCAATGAGAAAGCGAGCGATAGGGCAGTAAAAGGAAGTTGCCACGGCCATTGCTCGCCTTGGAAGAATAGTGGTATAAACGACAGACCTGCTGCAATAAGCGCACAGATGGAATGGGTGCGCAGCCTGAGGAGGATTCCAGTGACGAAACTTCCCATACTGCATAGCAGGCCGAGGAACGTGAGGAAACACGGTAAGAAGAAACCAGTGATACCTGTCACAAATCCACAGATTCCACATGAGAACCCTATGAACGCCCATGCATAGAGCACAATGCTATTGTCCTTGTCTATCTTTTTCTTGTTCTTATAAATATAAAAGAAGTCGGCTGCCACCAGAAGGGTTCCTACCGGAATTCCCAACCAAAGATAGTAGCACCAGTCCTTCTGAATAAATAATACCGCAGCAAACTCCACTAACAGAAAAAAAACGCAGATATAACCCATCGACATATAGATGCTCTGGCCTATGGAGTCACAATACATCTCAGTTACATTAATATCCTTATTTGCCATATGGATGAAAACATTTATTGGATTCTTAATTCTTTAACATATCGACGGAAATCTGTTAGCCAACTTCTTCTGCCTTCATATCTTTGTCGGGAATGCGCTGCTCGAACATCTTACGGAGACCGTCTTCGTAAGCGTGGAGAGCGTCGTGACCCTTGCGGGTGATGCGGCAGACTGTACGGGAGAAACGACCAATACCGCTCTTATTCACCTCCAGATAACCTGCCTCCTTAAGGATAGTCATCTGTGCACTGAGATTACCTCTTGTAGATTCGGTAATCTGGCACAGGTACATGAAGTCGGCACTTTCCAGACTGTCGAGGGCTACCATGATTTTCAGACGCAACTCACTGTGAAGGAGCGGATTAATAACGGGGAATTTGAATGTACTCATAGTTCATGATTCTTTGTTATGGACATATCGGCGGAACAGGTGTCCGGGGATAACGAGGGAGATAATCACTATGATGGAGGTGACGAGCAACTGCCATGGCCAGAGGTCTCCTTGGAAAAAGAGAGGTACGACCGAGAGCACGGAGGCAATGATACCACAGACAATCTTCGGACGGAAGTGGAGGATGATGCCCGTCATGAAGCAACCCATGCCACAGAGCAAACCCTGATAAGAACAATAGCATAGCGGAAATACGTCTGCAAAACCCATTGCCGTTCCACCGATGAAAGAGGCGAAGCCGATGAATACCCACATCAACAGGATGACGTTTTGGTCGAGTGTACGGCGATGCGTGCGCTCATAGTCCTCGTTGAGGAAATAGATCATCAATGGAATACCTATCAGCGGTATGCCCGTCCAAATCCAGTGACACCAGAATTCGTTCCAAATCAAGAGTGCCACGAACTCCAGGAACAAAATGATGGCCGTGGGATAACCCCAAGCCAGAAAGAGGTTCTCGCCAGTCAGTTCATTCCGGCTCATCACCTCACCACGCATTTGGGAGATAATACTCAGTTCGTCAGTAGTATCCATACAGCTTTTAGTTTAAATTTCAAACATTATATTGCAAAGATAATGTTTATTTTTCAAACAGAAAAGATTCTTCGTTGCTTTTTATTATAAATTAACAGGTGTCTAATCCACACTAATCTGAGTCTTGGGCCAGTTGACGAGGAAGAGATTTTCGGTGGCGCGAGTAAAGGCAGTATAGAGCCAGTGGATATAGTCGGGAGTCAGCATATCGTCCGTCATATAACCTTGATCGAGGTAGATATGCGCCCATTGTCCGCCTTGGGCTTTATGGCAAGTGACAGCATAGGCGAACTTCACCTGCAAGGCGTTATAATAACGGTCATTTTTCAGTTTCGCGATACGGTCTGCCTTGAGAGGAATATCGGCATAATCTTCTAACACGGCATTGTAAAGTTGTTCCTGCTGTTCACGGGTAAGAGCAGGTGCTTCAGAGGTGAGGGTGTCGAGAAGGACGGTGGCGGTGAGTTCGTAGTCATCGTAGTCAGGAAATGTCATGGTAACCTCAGCAAAGCGGAAGCCATAGAGTTCTTGGACGTTCCTGACGCGCCGCACCACAGCCCGATCGCCGTTGGCGAGGAACCCACTCCACCCTCCACCCTCCTCCTTCAACCAATAATAATTATTCTTCACAATCATCAGGAGATCACCTCGGCAGAGTTCGTCCTCACGGTCGAGAACGGTATTGCGGATACCCTGATTATAGATATTCGCCCGTTTGTTGCTTCGGGTGATGACCATTGTCTCGTCCATCCCCACTCGGCTGTAGCTGGAAGCCAATGACTCTATGAGTTCATCGCCAGGCACGACTTGAATATCCGCGAAATCCTTGAACCGTATTTGTGGAAGGTGGAAGGTGGAAGGAGGTTCGTGGAGGGTGGAGGGTGGAGGGTTGAAGGAGATATTCCTAATTCTCGTGGCATTCCAAAGGATGCCAGATTCCTCGCTCTGACGGAGCACCTGATTAAGGTCACATTCATAGACCGTCATGCCGTAGCCACGAAGCACATCGGCCATGAGTGCAGGACTCTCCTCCTCACCGACAGGGGGCAACTGCGCCTTGTCGCCAATCAACAGCATGCGGCAGTTCTGTCCGTTATAAACAAACTGCATCAAGTCGTCGAGCAAATATCCGCTACCGAAAGCAGACTCGCCAAAACCCTGATTCGAAATCATCGACGCCTCATCTATTATTAATAAGGTGTCACGATTCAGGTTATTGTTCAGATTGAAAGCCGACAGGTCGCCTGCTGACTTCTGGCGGTAGATACGACGATGGATGGTGTAGGCGGGATGACCGGCATACAACGAGAACACCTTCGCTGCACGCCCTGTCGGTGCCAGAAGGATCAGCTTTTGTTTCAGTGCAGTCAAAGCCCTGACGATGGCGCCTGCCAGCGTGGTCTTACCAGTACCTGCCGACCCACGGAGAATCATTACCACCTGTTCGGAACGGTCGGTCATGAACTGCGCAAATAATTCAATGGCCAGATCCTGCTCTGACGTAGGCATCATTCCCAACGCCTGACGAATGCGATATTTAAGTTCGTCCTGTATCATTTCAGCCACAAAGATAATGCATTTTTGCCACAGATGACGCAGATTAACATGGATTAAGATAATATTTCTGCGAGAATCTGTGAAATCTGTGGCTTTTTTTGTATCTTTGCAGCCGAATATGCAAATCAACGACAAACTGACGAACGTCATACTGGCCATGGTGGCCGTAGTGTTACTGGTGCTCTGCATCGCCAGTGTGGTAAGGTAGTCTTGACAAGTGATGGAAGAGATACAGAACAGAAAACTGATTATGCGCATCGGGCGGAACACCCTCTCGTTCACACTACCCGACCCTGCCGACAAAGAGCATCCGCTCCGTTATGAGCCCTATGTAGTGAAGGGCGGCATCTCGATGGCAGCTAACCTGCGGGAGGCTTTGAAGACGGCAGACCTGCCGTTGGCCGACGTCAAGCGGGTGCAGGTGGTTCTCGATACACCATCGATGCTCGTGCCCATCGAACAGTTTGAGGAGGATAACATCAACGATCTCTACACCTACACTTTCGCCCCTACTCAGGAACCGAGGAAAATACTCTTTAACGTGCTTCCCGATTTGAAGACGGTCTGCCTCTTTCCCATCAGCAAAGACCTATATGGTGTCATCAACGACCGATATGCCGACGTGCAGTTTATTCACGCTTTGGCACCTGTCTGGCGTCACATGCACCAACGCAGTTTCACAGGCCACTTCAACAAACTATACGCCTCATTCTGCGGCCGTCAGCTCTGTCTGTTTGCCTTCCAGCAGAACCGCTTTAAGTTCTGCAACACCTTCGAGGTAAGCCAAGTGCACGACGCACTCTATTTCATCATCTACATCTGGAAGCAACTGCGGATGGACGTACACCACGACGAGCTGCACCTGTCAGGAGAAATGCCCGAGGAGGAACAGCTCATCCAGGAGTTGAAACAGTATCTGCAAAAGGTGTATGTCAGCAACCCGGCTGCAGAATTCAATCAGGCGCCCGTTACCAAGGTGAAGGGTATTCCGTATGATCTGATGACGCTTATTGCAAAAGGGAGATAGCCATGCGCATCATCACCGGGAAATATAAGGGACGGCACTTCGATATCCCACGAACCTTTAAGGCCAGGCCGACGACCGACTTTGCCAAAGAGAACATCTTCAATGTGCTTGCAGGTTATCTTGACTTTGAAGGGGCTGAGGCGTTGGATCTTTTCTCAGGCACAGGCAGCATTACTCTCGAACTGCTATCCCGCGGCTGCAGCCGTGTCGTCAGCGTTGAGCTCGACCGCGACCATCACCGGTTTATCCAAGACTGTTTTACCAAACTTGGGTGGAAGGTGGAAGGTGGAATGTGGAAGGAGAATACTTCTTCTACAGATTCTGCCACTGATGGTATTCTCCCTCCACCCTCCACCCTCCACCTTCAACGAGGAGATGTTTTCCGTTATATCAAATCCTACAAACAGCAATACGACTTCATCTTCGCCGACCCTCCCTATGCCTTGAAAGAACTATCTACCATCCCCGGCCTCATCTTCGAGCGCGAGTTGCTGAAAGACAATGGTATCTTCGTTTTCGAACATGGCAAGGATAACGACTTCTCCGACGATCCACACTTCGTGGAACATCGCAGTTACGGCAGCGTGAATTTCTCTATTTTCAGAACAACGGGGAAAGCAGACGAGTGATACTCTCCCACAAACGGGTCAGGAAGCCGGCACGCATCCGTTCCGGCAGGTCTGTCAACGCGATGGACTGTCGTTCATCGTCTAAGAAAACTTTCTTCATCCTGAGTGCCACTCCCTCGTCATAGATGAAGACATTGGCTTCGAAGTTATTCTCAAAGCTGCGGAAGTCGAGGTTGGTTGAACCACAGGTGCTGACGGCATCATCGCACACCATCACTTTTGAATGAAGGAAGCCCGCTTCATAGAGGCTTACCTTCACGCCAGCCTCCACCACCTCACGCAGATAACTGCGACTGGCCCACTCCACAAAACGGGCATCACTGTGGCGTGGACAAAGCACCCGCACATCGACACCAGCCAGGGCCACCGTCTTCAAAGCGAAGAGCACGGGGTCGTTGGGAAGGAAATAGGGCGTCTCAAGATAAAGATAACGACGGGCACCTGTGATGATTCGTACGAAACCCTGCATAATCTCCGGATATGGGGTAACCGGACCACTGGTAACAACCTGAATAAGACAATTATTCACGGTCTGATTTCCTGATTCGGAAGAATGTTGTGGATAATATTTTCGGTCGGAGAGCAGAGTACGGTCCACGAAATACCAGTCGACAAGGAAGGCTCGTTGTAAAACATTAACAGCCCCACCCGACACCCTCAGCATCGTGTCGCGCCACGGCTGACCGTTCGAGCCCTTCACATAACGCAGGGCGAAGTTCATGCCTCCGATGAATCCCACCAGACCGTCGATGACAATAATCTTACGGTGATTGCGGTAGTTCACCTTACTCGTAAACGACGGGAAGTGGACGGGCATGAACGGCACCATCTCGATCCCCTCCTCACGCATCCGTTCAAAGAAAGGACGCTTGACATTCCAACAACCCACATCGTCATAGACCACACGAATCTCCACTCCCTCCCGGGCCTTGGCGATAAGGGCGTCGGCAATCAGCATGCCCAAAGCGTCGTCGGCAAAGATATACATATCGATGTGGATATGACTGGAGGCTTTGCTGATCTCCTGGAGTAAGGCAGGGAAGAACTGGTAACCATCGGTATAGATGTCTACCTTATTATCTTTAAAAGGCAAGGCGAGGTTCTGGTTGATGAAGAGGTCGATGAGTGGCTTTTGTCTCTCAGGCAGACGGAGGTTCTGCTGCTCGACGAACTCCAGCATCGAACGCTTTGTCAACTGGTTCATGCTCCGTTCGCTGACATAACGTTCCTTACGGGTATTGATGCCAAAGAAGAGGTAGAACACGACACCCGCCACTGGCACGAACCAGATGACCAGCGCCCAGGCAAGGGTCTTGGCAGGCTGCCGGTTGTCGAGAACCACATGGACAATGGCCATGATGGCAATCAACTGCGATACGATGACAAACACGACGTTCCAACTCATAGCTACCGGATCACATCATTACCTAACTGACGGGCAAGGGCATCACGGATCTGCTGGGTGTCCCTGAACTCCTCCAACAACTCTTTCATTCGCGCCATGTCACTGCCCACAGTCTTCAACTGGTTCTGAATCTCCTTGAGTCGTTTCTCAATGATGTCCATCCTCAGGTCAAGCACGAGATGGAGCACACGCTGACGGAGTCCACCCTCCCGTTCCTTGGGCTGGAAGCCTGGCGTCAGTTGATGACGGTCGATGGCCAGTTCTGCTGCCAACGAACTGATGGCAATGTCGGGATGGTGCATGAAGTACTCCTCAGCACAAAAACCCTCCTCACCGCTATGGACAGCAGCCTCTGAGAGAATCTGATTGTAACGTTCGTCATGGAACGACAGGCCATCTTGTCCAAGGTCATAGGCAATATACTGCGCCACTGTCAGGTTGACTTTCTGACCATCGTCCGTCTCGACATCTTCGAAGATGACCTTCTCGCCGTCGCGGACCACCGACTGAATAAGCAGGCGCTCGACTTCTGCGGATGGTGAAAGGTGGAGGGTGGAGGGTGGAGGGAGATTACTTTCCACCCTTGATCCTGCCTCTGATGTATTCTCCTGTAACCCTCCACCTTCCACCTTCCTCGTTTTCTCCCTCTCCTTCTCCTCAATGTCCTTGCTGATCATCCCATTCATGGTGTTCAACAATGTCTGTTCCTTGATGCCCATCTGCTGGGAGAGTTCGCTGAGGTAGGTGGAACGCAGAATCTGGTCTGGTATGACGGAGATACTCTTCACGATACCGCCGATGGCTTCGGAGCGTTTCACGGGATCGGTCACGTTCTCCACCGTCAGACGTGTCTTGAAGGATATGAAGTCCGTCGCATTCTTTTCAATATAGTCCTTGAACTCCGTGGCCGTATGCTTGCGGGAGAATGAGTCTGGGTCGTCGCCATCAGGCAGCAACAGCACCTTGATGTTCATCCCCTCAGCCAAGAGCATATCCGCACCTCGCATGGCGGCATGGATACCTGCCTCGTCACCATCATATAATAAGGTAATGTTCTGGGTAAACCGGCGTAGCAACTTGATCTGATGCACAGAGAGAGCCGTACCAGAGTTGGCGACGACGTTCTCGATACCACACTGGTGCATCGCAATCACGTCGGTATAGCCCTCGACCATATAGACTCTATCCTCTTTCGCAATGGCTTTTTTCGCTTGGAAGAGACCATAGAGTTCACGTTCCTTATGATAGATTTCCGAATCGGGAGAGTTCACATACTTCTGTTGCACGCCCTTTGTCCGCGAGTCGAGCAGTCGGCCTCCGAAAGCCACGACCTTGCCACTGACGTTCAGCCAAGGGAAGATCACACGACCGGCGTAGCGGTCGTATATAGTAGAAGGTGGAAGGTGGAAAGTGGAAGGAGAATTGTCTGCCGCAGCAGTATCCTCTTTCCTCTTTCCACTTTCCTCTTTCCTCTCAATACACAAGCCTGTTTTCACCAGGAACTCCGACTGATAGCCAGCCTTCTGGGCAGCCTTCGCCAAGGCATCGCGCTGTGGCAGGGCATAGCCGAGGTTAAACTTCGCGATGATGTCATCGCGGATGCCACGGCTGCGGAAGTATTGTTTGCCGATGGCAATGCCGTCGGGGTCATTCTTCAACACTTCCTCGAAATATTTCATCGCCCACTCATTGACGATGAACATCGATTCACGGTCGCTCTGCTCCTTTTTCTCCTCGTCGGTCAGTTCACGCTCCTCAATCTCAATGTTGTATTTCTTCGCCAGCCAGCGCAAAGCCTCGGGATAGGTGATCTGCTCATGCTTCATCAGGAAATTGATAGCCGTGCCACCTTCGCCACAGGCAAAACACTTACAGATCTGCTTCGACGGCGACACCATGAACGATGGCGTCTTATCATCGTGGAACGGGCACAGGCCCTTATAGTTCACGCCTGCTTTCCGTAATGTCACGAACTCGCCCACCACGTCGACAATGTTCGTGGCGTCCATAATCTTGTCTATCGTCAGTCTATCTATCATTTGGGATGCAAAGATAGTGCAAATCGAGCGAAATACCAAATTTATTTGGATATGAGAAAGTTAATTTATTAAAATTCAACAGGGTACTATACCGATTATATAAAAAGAAATGAGTACCTTTGCGACTCAAAAATCAAATTATGAGACCATTATATACATCTATTGTCAACAGACTGGCACGGGGATTCGTGGGTTGTGTGGTACTGATGAGTGCCATGACAGCCACTGGGCAGACCGTTGCCCAAGAGCTGAAGGCTGACCCCAACCGTGCAGCAGGGTCGTTCTATGCCCTTCCTTTCGGTAAGATGCCTAAGGACACACCTGCCCCCAAAGGAAAGAAACCTTTCTATATCAACCATTACGGCTGTCCAGGATCATATTATCGTGAGATAGAATCCATCTACGATGAGCCCTACGCCGTGTTTGCCAAGGCCGACAGTCTGGGTAAACTGACGAAGTTGGGCAAGGACGTCAAACATCGGATTGAACTGCTGCAACATGATGCCAAGGACCGTATTGGCGAACTGACGCCGAAGGGTGCCCAGCAGAGTCGTGACATGGTTCGCCAGATGGTGCAGCGATTCCCTGACGTATTCAATTCAAAAGGCTATTTTAGTGGTAGGAGCATCGTGCAGAACAACTGTCTCCTTTCGATGGAGGAGGCTATGGTGCAGTTGTCATCGATGTTCAGTCCCCTGCAAATAAGAGTTACATCCTCGCATAAGGAGGACAGGTTCATGGATCCTCAGGACAAGGTCCTCGAAGGCCTGCGCTGGGATTCTTTGACACAAGCCCACTACGACCGTTTCCTGTCACTCAACTCGGGTAATGCCCGACTGATGGAGTCGCTCTTTACCGACCAGAATTTCGTCATCAAGACCACCGACCCGGAGACGTTGAGCCGTCAGCTTATCGTCCTGGCAGGTAGCATCCAGCACACCGATCTCGCCGACCAAGTATCACTCTACGACCTCTTCACACCTGCTGAGATACAAGGTCACTGGAAGAAACTGAACGCCAAATACTATATCCAATATGGTGCTTGCAAGTTGAATGGCGGTACACAACCCTATATCCAACGGCCAACTCTGCGTAATATGATCCACATGGGGGACAGTGTTCAGAAACGTGAGAACCCCATCGTACATCTGCGTTTCACCAACGAGAGCGTGGTGATGGCACTGGCCTGTCTGATGGAACTCGACAACTGCGGTCTGCAGACCGACAACCTCGATGCCCTTGGCGATATGGGCTGGGTGACCTATCGTATTGCCCCTATTGGCGGCAGCATCGCGATGATTCATTACCGTAGTGAGGTGGGCGACCCCGACGTGCTCGTGAAAGTGCTGCTGAACGGAGAAGAGGCTCGCCTGCCTATTGAGACCGACTGTGCCCCCTATTACCATTGGGAAGATGTGAAGCGCTACTATCTGCGCAAGCTCTACCGTTACGAGAATATCCGACTGAATGAAAACATGAAATAATGAACAGACATTCTATATACAAATTATCCGGAAAGGTGCTGGCGATAAGTGTTTCTCTTTTTCTCTTTTCCGCCCTTTCCCCCTCTCACGCTCAGAGCGTAAGAGACCTCATCATCCAGAAACCCACATATGCATCGTGCAACTACGATACATATCCCGATAGTATCCCCAACAACCTGACGCCGGCACCTGAAGGCAAGAAGCCCTTCTACATCTCGCACTACGGTCGTCACGGCTCGCGTTACATCAGCAGTCGCAGTGGCTTCGACACCCCCTTCAGGATGATTGCCCATGCCGATAGCGTCAACGAGCTCACACCGATCGGAGTCCGCGTGTTCGACGAGATGAAGACCATCATGGAAGATACGGAAGGACGTTGGGGTGAACTTACAACTTATGGCAAACAGCAACACCGCATGATAGCCAGAAGGATGGTGAAGCGTTTCCCTGAGGTACTCAGCGGCGATGCCCGTGTCAGCTGCACCAGCACCATCGTGCCGCGATGTATCGAGTCGATGGGTGCTGCGATGATCGAGATGAAGCAGCTAAATCCAGAATTGCGTATCACGATGGTAGCCTCGCAGCGCAACCAGTGGTATATGAATCATCAGGACCGTAAACTGCGCCGGGGCTATATGACCCCTGAAGCCAGAAAGGCCTATGATGCCTATATCTCCAGTCGACTGGGCAACAGCCGACTGATGGAGCTTATTTTCAAGAATCCCGACATCGTCAAAGAGATCGTCGACGAAGAACAGTTCAACTATTACCTGATGAAGATGGGACTCTTCCAGCAGAACACCCATCTCAGGCAGAACACCTTCCTGCAGGATCTCTTTGAGACAGACGAGCTCTATCACATGTGGCAGATCGACAATGCCCTCTGGTACATCCAGCACGGCGCCTGCAAGCTGAACGGCGGTCAACAGCCCACTAGTCAGCGTTTCCTGCTGCGACAGCTCATTGCCGATGCTGACAGTTGCATATTGCTTGAAAAGCCCGGTGCCCAGTTGCGCTTCGGTCATGAGACTGTATTGCTGCCATTAGTATGTCTGACTGGCATCAACGGCTACGACCTGTCTACCGACAACCTCGACGAACTCGAAGAGAAAGGATGGTGGTGCTCCAGCGTCTTCCCTATGGGTTCGAACCTGCAATTCATCTTCTATCGTAATAATCCGAAAGACGATGATGTGCTTGTGAAGGTGCTGTTGAACGAGCAGGAAGCCACTCTGCCAATCGCTACAGACTGTGCGCCCTATTACCACTGGGCCGATGTCCGCAGCTATTGCATGGGGAAACTGGAATAGATGCCACGAAACCTTAGGGTTTCATGAATACGAAATAGACAGCCGCCACAAGACAGAGGGCGGCAGCAGCGTGGTTCCAGTGGAGTTGCTCATGCTGGAAGATGAAGTTGGCAATCACGGCAAACACTACCAATGAGATACATTCCTGAATCACCTTCAACTGTACAAGGTTGAAGGGGCCGCCATTGTCTACAAAGCCAATACGGTTGGCGGGTACCTGACAGCAATACTCGAAGAAGGCAATCATCCAAGAGAAGGCAATCACAAGGTAGAGGGGCCAGTTGGCAGAGACGCCCGACTGCTGCAGGCGCAGATGCCCATACCAGGCGAAAGTCATAAACACATTGCTCATGATGAGCAACAGAATCGTATAAATACCGTTTGTCATACTTCAGTCATACATTAAAAACGGCTGCAAAGGTACAACTTTTTTATGAAAAGCGACATAAACGGCTTGATTCTTATCAATAACAGCAGAAATAAATTGCACAAATCAGCCAAAGTGTGCACAAATAGGATGATTTTGTGCAATTTATTTGGCTGTATGGGTAAAATTGAGTACCTTTGCAGCCGATTTTGCAAAAGGATATCAATTTTACACATTATTTGTTAATATGGCTTTAAAGATTGTTGTTCTGGCCAAGCAAGTGCCAGACACCCGTAATGTGGGTAAGGACGCCATGACGGCCGAAGGCACCGTGAACCGTGCTGCCCTACCCGCCATCTTCAACCCCGAAGATTTGAATGCCTTGGAGCAGGCTCTTCGTCTGAAAGAGCAGAATCCGGGCTCAACAGTAGGAATCCTCACGATGGGTCCTCCACGTGCAGGTGAGATTATCCGTCAGGGACTTTATCGTGGTGCAGATACAGGTTGGTTGCTGACTGACCG
>JAEEGL013794158.1_pt1 | contig 16628 bp, 12 predicted proteins | sample 9134231 | NCBI WGS metagenome assembly JAEEGL01 (sample SAMN16246548, study PRJNA631951) | gut metagenome | biome: gut microbiome; feature: rumen; material: fiber-attached | host: Bos | place: Iran: Karaj | collected 2018-10 | reverse complement strand
TTAAAAAATAAAAATGAAGATAACTTTTTTCAAAATAATAAACAAATAATTAAAAACCTTTTATTTGAATATAAAAGTATAAATAACAAAAATAGTTATTTAACAAATAAATCAATCAATTATATTTCTAAAACAAGAATAAATGATTTTATTATTCAAATTCAAAAAATTCAAAAGTTTTATAAAAAAAACAATATGAAAAAATATAAAACAAAAAAAATATATATAATAAATAAACCAATAAATCAAATATCATATTTTTCAATAAAAAGAATTGATAAACAAAAAAAAGAAATAAATAAAAAAGAATGTTATAAATCTTTTAAAAAAAATTATTCAAAAAAAATAAACAATAAAACAAATATTGAATTAGATGAAATTTTAGATTTTGAAATTCCAAATGAAGAAATTTCTTTAAATTTAAAAATTAATCATTTTGAATATGATAGTAATAAATCTGAAGGAATTATAATAAAAAAAAAACCTAAAAATGAATATAAAAAATTTTTATATTTAAATTCTGAAGATTCTGAAAACAAATATAATGAATTTGAAAATAAAAATAATAAATTTTTATCTAATTCATCTAATAATAATAATAATTCTTATAGAAAAACAATTGATGATAAATTAAAAAATAAAAATAAAAAAAATGATAAATTAATTTATATAAAACCATCAAATTCAGATAGTAATTCTTTTAGTTATAATTCAAAAAATTTTTATTAGTATTTTATCAAATAATATAAATAATTTATTTTTTTTTGATTTAATGATATTTCAAATTATTTATTAATAATATTTTAATAAATAAACAAATATATTTAAAATATTTTAAAAAAGAAAAATATAATAGAATAAAAGCTTTTAATTTTGATTAAATAATTTTTTTCATTTTATATATAATAATAATATTAACTTTTATCAAAAAGTTCTTATAAAAATATTTTATTATTTAATTTAATATTCAACGGAAGAATATAAAGAAATATTATCTTGAACTAACTTAATTTTATCAAAATGATTTTTAATTTTTTTATCATATTCTCCGACTTTATAAAAAATAGTAAAAACACATTTTAATTCTTCTTCTCCAATATCTTTTAATTTATTAAAAGCATCATATTTCATGATTTCATATTTAATTAAACAAAAAACAATATTAGCCCAAACATCAATAATTAATATATTATCTAAAGAATAATCTTTAGCAACTTTAATTAAATGAATCGCTTTATCAGAAACTTCAAATTTTTCATCTTTTGGTATTTTTTTATAAAAAGAAATTAAATCTTTAAAATAATCATTTGCAAAACCTAATGTTTTTTTATTTTGAACAAAATCAATGCAATTTTCAAGAAAACCAGATAAAATATTAGCAATAGTATTTTTATGAATAGAATAAATATCTTCTATAATTTCCCAATCATAATTTTCTTTTTTATTTTCACCATCTTCTAAAAATTCTTTCCAATGATTTAAATCAATTCTAATTTTATCATTAATTTCATCTTGAGAATATTTATCATCATCTTTATTATTATTTTTTATTCTTTGTGCTTCTTGTGCTTCTTTCCTTACTTCATCTAAGCTTTTCGCTTCAATACTTTTTTGAAATTTACTCTCTACCCAATTATCTTTTTTTCTTTCTATTAAATTTATTATTTTATATTTTATATATCCTGGAATTTTCCCTTCTTTTTGAACAATATCTAATTTTTCTAAATATTCTTCTATTTTCTTATTAAAATTATCCAAATCTTCTTTTTTCATTTTTGATTCTGAATTTTTTAATAATGTACCAAATTTATCCATTAATATTACTATAGCTTCTAAATTTATTAATTTTAATTGTACATCCATTGAATTTTCAAATCTTTTAAATAAATTTTCTATACATTGAAAAACTATTTTTTTACTTAGAACAACATTATTAATTAATTCACCAATAAAATTAACATTACCTAAAACAAATTTTTTTAATTTTATTTCTCTTTCAATAGGATCATCAACTTTAATATATTCATCGAATTTTTCATTATTTTCAATTTTAAATATTTCTCTACATTGATCTAATAATTTACTTCTCATTTTACTAGTAGTTTTCTTTCCTGCTGCTTTTTCATTTCTTTGAGGTAATTTTTTATCAAATTCTTTACATAATTTAGCATATAAAGAAACAAAAGCTTGTTCATTAACAGCTTTAATAAATAAAACATCTAAAAATTTACTTTGATATTCTAAATCATCTTTTATTTTATCATATATTAAATTAGCAGTTTCATTATAATTATCCACTGTTAATATATTTAATAATTCTCTTAAATCAAATCTTATAGGATCTTTCTTTCTTTGTTCATCAAAATTTTGTTTAAATTGTTCAGCAATTGCTATTTCTTTACTTAAATCTTTTCTTCCCCATTGTTTCATATCATCTTCATTTATTTCATTTCTTTTAAATTCTAATTCTTTTTTTTCATCTTTATTATTTTCATTTTTATAATATTTTCTCTTCCCTGAATTTCTTTCTCTTTTTGAAGGAGAATTTTTAAATTGTTCTTCTTCAAAAATTTTAAATTTTTCTAAATGATTTAAAAACTCTTTTGATAATAATTTTTTTTCTGAACTTATTTTCCACTTTTCAAATGATAACATATATTCAAAATCAAATTTTGTTTTTTTTAATGTTTCATTTGGATATCTTATAAAATATTCTCTTTCTATTATTGGTTCTGATGGTCTGTTTTTTTTTGGTATGAAAGATTTATAATTTGATTGAGATAATGATAATGGAGTGTGCTTTTGACCTTGTTGATATGATGATGTTCCTAAAGAATTTAATAATGATTGTTTTGGAATGTATTCTTTTGCATTTAAGTTTAATTTTAGTTTTGGTTCTGATGATTTATCTTTTGATTCTTCCTTTTTTGACATTTATTTTCTTTTTTTTTTTGGGTTTAGATAAAATTATTTTTTTTTTTGGATAAAAAAAATATTTATTTATTTATTTTTATTTTATTTTATATTTTATTTAATTGTTTTTTTTAAATGAAATCAAAATCAAATTTTTTAATAATACCCAATAAAAAAAAATATTTGAAATAATTAGAAGTTTGTTATTACTATATATTTAAATCTGGATAAATGTTATAATATATTTATTATAATTGTTTATTATTATCTAAAATAACTTGTTTTAATGGGAAATGTTCTGTGTTGTCGAATTTATACAAAAGAAGAAGAAGAAAAAGATCAAGAAGTAAAACATTAAAAATATTATTGAAAATGATGTTCCATTAAATATAACTAATCAAGAAGAAATAATCTATTTAAAATAAAAAGAAAGAACTTAAAAATGTATTTTATAAAGGAAATGTTACAATGTCAATAATAATGGAAAATGGAAATAAAAATAAAGATGAAGAAAATACTATTAATGATAATGATCTTAATAATTGTGAAAAATAAATAATTTAAATATTGAAACAAATAGTATTAAGTTAAATCATATTTATTCAAATAATTTAGATAGAGGAAGATTAAAAGATATAGAATTTAAAACAAGAAATAATAAATTTAAAGAAAAAGAAAAAAATCCTTAAATAAGAAGATAAATATAAAAGATATAGATTAAATAAAAGTATTAAACAAAAAAACTAAAATAATGAAAAGAAATAATTTAATCATTTAAAAAAAATAACAATGTAATTATTATATCATTTTGAAATTTATTGATTTTTTTTGTTAGTATTAAAATTTATATTTACCAAATATTAATAAATTAAAATAATATAAACCAAAAAAAACAATTATAACTTAAATATATTTAATCCAAAAAACTCCAAAAAAAAAAAATAATAAATAAATTAAAAAAAAGAAAAAAAAATGAGTATAATCTATCGTTTAATAACACCTCAATGTTTCACTCGTATAGAAGTCCCTCAGAACGGAACAATTTTAAATTTAAAAAAAGAAATAGAAAAAATATCAAACGTTCCTCCAAATCAGCAAAATTTATTTTTAGATCACAAATATACAAAAAAAATAACATTAGCAGATTCCAAACAAATAAAAGACCTTAAATTAAAAGAAGGAGAAACAATTTTTCTTCAAAATTCTTCAAAACCTCAAAATCAAACAAATCAAAATCAAAAAAACACAAAAAAAGAAAATCAAAAAAGTAAAAAAACAGAAAATATAGAAAATTCAGAAAAAATAACACCAAAATGTAATCACAGTGAGAATGAAGTATGTATTAATTGTATAGAAAAAAAGAATAAAAAAGAGAAGAAGAAGGATGAGAAAGAAAAGAAAAATGAGAAAATAAAAAATGATCTTTTACAAAAATCAGGTTTAACATCAAAATGTAATCATCCAGTAGGACAAAAATGTATAAATTGTATGGGTAAAGTAGAATATAAAGGTGAATTAAAATATACATGTCAACATGGTGAAGGAGGAAAATGTCCTAATTGTATTAATAAAGAATATATAAGTAATGCAAAGCATATATCATTTGATCAATATGTAAATGATAGAAAACAAAAATGTAAAGGAACACATGAAATGAATACAGTGTGTATAAATTGTATGCCACCATCACAAATAAAATATATAAAAAAAAAAAATTGCCCAAATCATCCTGAAGAACAAATATGTAATGAATGTATGCCTCCTAATGTAATATTAAATAGACAAATATATCGTCATGTAGATTATGTATCATTTATGAATCAAGAAGAAATCAATTTATTTCTTCAACCATGGATAAATAGTTTTTTCCAAAAACAAAGAATGGGATATTTATTTGGTTATTATTCAAAAGATCCAAATTATATAAATGGAGTTAGAGCAGTAGTAGAAGCATTATATGAACCACCACAAATAGGTGATTATACTTCAGTAAGACCTCTTCAAGATAGAGATATTAAAGTTGTTGATAGAATTGCTAAGGAACTTTCATTAGAAGTTATTGGATGGATTTTTACTGGAATTAATGAACCTGGAATTGCTCTTTCCAGTTATGATATTAGAAAAGCTGCTAAATTACAACAAGAATATGTTATTAATCACCCTTCTGGATGTAAAATTAGTAGATTTATTACTTGTATTGTTAAACCTAATGATGAAGGAAATTGTGAAATTGAAACTTATATGGTTTCTGATATGTGTCAAGCTCTTGAAAGAGATAAAATTTTTGATAATTTAGATGATAAAAAAAGAATGAAGGTTAGAAAAGAAAATAAAGGAGAAATTATGCCTACTATTTATATGGAAGGAAAACCTACTCAAGAATTTGATCCTGATTTTTTCATTGTTAATATCGCTCATGGTGTTCCTACTGATAAGAAAGATCAAAATATTTTAAAATCTTATGATTTTCCTGCTGCTTTAAGAAATGAAAAAGGAATGGTTACTGAAAATATGATTAAAGAATATTTTAAAAGACATAAAAGTGATAAACCACTTATAAAATGCGCCTCCTTTTATTTTCTTATTTTTATTGGAAAAACTGTTGATTTGGAATCTGCTGCTACTTATGCTAGACAAATTGCTAATGGAACTATTGATTGGGATGTTTTGGAATCTATTTTAAGTACTTATATTGGATACCAATAAATACATGTTTGATTTTTTATTATATTGGATTATGTTTTTAAAATATTATTTTCTTTAATTTAAAATATTTTTATATTATTGTTTTTTTAATTATAAGGAATTAATATAATGGAAGATGAAAAAGAAAGGAATTTCGAAGAAAAAAACCAATTTGATAATTTTGAAAATACTAAATTACAAAATGAAATTAATGATTTAAAACAGCAAAATTATAATATGAATATTCAAATAAAAAAATATGAAAAAGAATTGGAAAAAAAAAATGAAATGAATGAAGAGTTAAAAAATAATAATTTAATATTAAGGAAAAAAATAGAAGATTTACAAAATATAATAAAAGAAACTGAAAATTCAAGGAATGATTTATCAACAAAAATAAAAAGTGAAAATAATGAAAGTACAGAATTAAAAAAATTAATCAAAAAATTAAAAGAAGAAAAAGAAGAAAAGGAAACAAATAAGAAAGAATTATTAAATGAAATAAAAGAATTAAAATCAAAAATGAAAATATTAGAAGAGACAAAAATATTATTAACAAATGAAAATTCTGAAAAATCTAAAATAATATCAGAATTAGAAAATAGAAAAGAAGAAATGAAAAAAAATAATGAAGAAATAAATTTAAAAATGAGAGAAATAATGAATAAATCTGAAATAGACAACAATAAATTATTTGATAGAGAAAGAGAAATAAGTTCTTTAAAATCTCAAATAATCCATTATGAAGGTGATATAGCAGAGTTAAAAGGAGATTTAAATTTAAAAATAAAAGATTTAAATATGTCAAATAAATTAATTGAAGAATTAAAAAATAAAAATATATCTTTATTAAAAGAAATAAATAATTTAACAAATGAATATGATAAATTAAGAGAAGAAAAAATAGATAATAATAAAACAATTGATTATTATAAATCAAAGGATTTTTCAAATGAAAAAGATATTAATACTTTAATGGAAGATATTCATAAATTAAATAAAGATAATTGTAGATTAAGACAAAATTTACAAATTTTTGTTAATGAAAATAAAGAATGTGCAAAACATATTCAAATGATGGAAAGAGATATTGATATTTTAAATAGAAAAAATTTAGGATTAATTGAAGATAAAAATAATTTATCTATTGAATTATATAATTCTAATCAATATACCAAACAATTAATGGATGAAGTTGAAAAATTAAAAGATGGGTTAAATTCTTTAGAAATGGAATTTAAAAGAAAAAATTTTGAAAAAGTTAATTAAAATAAATAAAGGTTTTTTTATTTTTTTTTTATTTAAATAATAAAAAATTCAAATAATATTGTTTATTATTATTATATAAATTTAATGAAAATAATAATAATTTATTAATTAATTATTTATTTTTAAAATATTATTTAATTGAATCTTAATGAAATATTTAATTAAATTATTTTCTACATTTATATGAAAATGAAGAAAGAGCTATTTTTGTTATTATGATTTGAAAATTACCAATCTTAAATTTTACTTAAAATAATATTCTATCTAATTCTTACTAATAAACAAATTTTATAATTTGCATTTTTTTTTAAATTTTCCTTCTGGATAATTATAATAAGAAAGAAAGTTAAGAAAAAAATTAGAATACAATGTTTAAAAAGATACCTTTTCAAAAAAAATATAAAATAGAAAAAAAAAATAAAACATTTATTGACAATAAAAAAACTAATAAATTCTTCTTTTAAAATAAAAAAAAAATACAATATAATTTCCGATAAAAAGAAAAAATTAAATAAATATAAATATATATAAAAAAAAAGAATGTCTTCTCATGAAAGGAAAAAAAATTATGACTCAGAAAGAATAAAATCAATATATAATAAAATAGATTCATTAAAAAAGAATTATCCTTTAAAATCCTTATCAGAAATAAATTATAATTTTCGAAAAGAAAGACCATCATTAATAAAAATAAATGAAATAATAAGAAATTATGGTAAATTTTCAAAAAAAATAATAAATGCTGCTTCAAGTGGAGAAGAAAGTGATTTTGAAGAAAAAAAAGAAAAAATCCCAAATTTAAAATCAGTGATTAAAAAATTATTTGATTTAAATACAATTATGATAGTTAAAGATATTAATTATTTTCCTATAGAAGCATATCCAAGAATTTTAATTTTAAATTTAGAAAATTGGATAGAAAAAAATCATATTATTTACTTTTTAGATGATATTCCTTGTATGAAAAAAATAAATGTCGAGAAGTATATTAATGATATTTTTTTCTTTGATTATTTAAAAAAAAAAAGTGCTTGGATTAAATTTAATGATTTTGATATTTGTAAAAAAATAATAAATTTCTTTTATAATCCAATAAAAAAATTATTTCCTTCTAAAAATTCCAAAGGAGAAAAATTAGATATTTTTTTATCTTATAATTTATTAGAAATAACTAAATCAAATTATTATGGAATTGTAATAAGAAATTTACCTCAAAATTCAACTTCTGAAACATTGAAAAATTTTTGTGAAAATTATATTAAAGAAAATAAAGATTCAGTTAAATATTGTTTAAAACCTTATTTAATTAAAGATAATTATTGTTCAATTGTAGTTCTTAAAGAATTAGAATATGCAGAAAATTTATGTTATAGATTAAATAATCAAGAAGTTTCTAATAAGAAATTAAAAGTTAATTTACATCCTAAAATTTGTAAAATTAGAAATAATTTTAATAGTAGTTTTTTCCATTATATGTTTAATAATAATGGATATAAATTTCCTGAGGAAATTGAACAAAGTGGTGATTGTGTAAAATTTACTTTTCCTTTAACTTCTTTATATGAAAAAATTAATTTGTTTGATAATGATAATAAAATTGAAGAAGGAGAAATTAAAGAAGATAATAAATATTCTTTTAATTATAATATGAAAAATATTATTAGTGAAAATAATAATAATTATAGGAATAAAAGTGTAAATACTTTTTTCAATTCTTCTAATCGTAATACATTAATTTGTAATAATAATTTAGGTAAAAAAATAGATAATAATATAGAAAATATTAATTCAAATAATAATAATTTTATATTTCAAAATTCAAACAATACTTTTGAAAAATTATTAAATGGATTTAAAAAAATACAAGAAAATATTTATAATAATAATATCCTTTCCAATAATAAAGAAGATATTAAAACAAAAGAAAATTTAATTACTCCAAAAAATAATTATATAAAAATAAACAATAATAATGAAGATATTGAAATGGGAGAAATTCCAAATGAAAAAATAAAAAAAGATTCAAATAAAAAAAAAGAAAAAGAATATAGTAAATCAGATATAGAATATTATACATATGATATGAAAGATTTTCATTATTATAAAACAAAACATTTTATAGGAAATTTTGAATCAAAAAAAAAAGATATTGATAAAGAATTTAAAAATAATTCAAATAAAAAATATAAAGAAGATTTATATAGAAAAGAAAAATATAAAAAAGAAAAAGATGAATATAATAAAAATATTAGAAAAGATGATAAATATTATAATCAAAATTATAAAGAAAGAGATTATTATAATTATAAATATAAAAGAGAAGAATTAAATTATTATTCAAAAAAAAATGATAATAGAAGTAGAAGTAGAAGTAGAAGTAATAATCGAAGTAGAAGTAGAAGAAGAAATGATAAAAAATCTTTTAATAATAATAATAATTATAAAAATAATATTAGTCATTTCAGAGATAATTTTAATGAGGGAAAAAATAAATTTAATGATGGAAAAAATTATTATCATTAAGTTTTAAATTATATTTTATGTTTTAAATATTTTAAATTGAATATATTTATTTTATATATTTTGATTTTAGCATATATAAAATTATAAATAATTTCCCTTATAGAATTACGAGTTATAATGAAGATTTATTTAAAAATGAAAATTTGAATAAAATAAATAATAATTAAAGTAAAGGTTAAATAATTAATTAATAATAAAATATCTTAAATAATAATATTATAAAAAAATTTATTAATTTATATTAGTATTAAAATTTAATTTTTAAATTAAATTAAATAATTTAATTCCCTAAAAAGAAAAATAATTAATAAAATAAAAGACCTATATATTTCTTTGATAATAAACAACTTAAAAAAAAAAAATTTAATAATTAAGAACCAAAGTTCTAATTTGTTGAACAGAAGCAAAAGGATAATTATTATAAACTTCTTTAAATTGTTCTTTAGAAACTAAATCTTTTTCGAAATTTTTAGAATTCTTTTTAATATCCATTAACATTCTATCAATAACACTTTTAATTTTATCTTCATTAAAATAAGTAATATTTAATTCTTCCAATTGATTTTTTATTTTTTGATCTCCACAAACTTTTTTAACCGAATTATTAATTAATGAAGTATTTAATGTAAAATATTTAAATAAACAATTTTCAAAGCTTTCAATAGTTAATCTTCCAGCTATATAATTAAAAATAGAAAATAAAGTATCATTACAATTTTCATTATTGTGATTAATGAAAGGGTAAAAAATTAATATAACTGAATACATATTATTTTTAGTGTTTAAAGTAGAAATTAAATCTTCTAATATTGATTTAGAATATTTTTTTTCTTCTTCTGGAAGATTAATATTATAAAATTCTTCTAATAAATATTCTATTATATGTTCTTTATATACTTCTTGTTGTACTCTTTTACTCACTATTTCATTTAGTAATTGATTATAATCAAAGTCTTTTAATTTTAATGATGGATTTTTTAATATTTGATGCATGAAATCTTCGCTTTCTTTTAATGAATTATTTGGACAACACATTAAACCCATTTTTTTCTTATTTTTGAATGGAATATTTTTTTATTTATTTATTTTTATGATTTTTTATAATTTAGGAAAATATTTATTTAGAAATTTATTATATTTAAATAATTAATATAATATATAAAAGAAGTTTATAAAGTTATTTTTTTATAAATTTTTAGATGAAATTATTGAGAATATATTTATTATTTTAAGTGAAAAAAAAAGGATTATTAATAAATAATATTTTACCAAATTTTTTCTTTTTTACAATGTTTTAATTCTAATAAAATAATGATTCTGGATTTTTATTTTTTTAAATAATTTACTATAAGAATTTTATATATTTTTATTTCTTTTAATAATTATTTTTTTTGTTTTATTAAATGTTTTGTTATTTTTATTAATTTTATTTTTTTTTTGAATTTTTTATTTATTATATATTATAAAAATTTGAATATTTATAACAAGTTTTCCTTATTCAATAATACTTTAACTGTAGAAGGATTTATTTACTTAAGGGAGCATTATCAAAAAAATTTATTATTATTCTTTCCTTTCTTTTAAACTTTTTATTTCTTCTTCACCATTTTTTATTATGATAAATTATTTATTATTAATCTATTATAATATCATATTTATTATTTTATCAAAGAAAAAAAAAGTTAAATAAATAAATTTAATCATCATTTTTTTTCTTTTCAACTTTTATAGTTAAATTTCTAACAGAAGAATAAATTTTTCCTAATTGATTATTAATTAAATGCAATTGTTTATATAAATCATTAGGACTGGGTGATTCTTTAAATTTAATAGTTTTAATGTAAGAATTATTTAAATTCATAGATAAAGAATGTCCAGCTTCAATTTCAATAATAGAATCTCCAAAGCAGAGAATATTACATAGCATACTATTTTGAATATGATTTAAAAAATTATTAAAAGCTAAAATTTTCCATTGTTTCATATCACCAGGAAATTTTTTTTCATATAAACTTCTTGCACTAATAATATTAATATAATATAAATATTTAGTAGATTTAGGATAAAATTTTCTCATTGAATATTCAACCCAACCTGAAGTTGCATTTGTTATAATATTTACTTCACCTAATTTTATTGTTGTTCTTAATATATTATATACTATATTATCTAATTTATTAAATAATTTTATGTCTTTTTCTTTTAATTCTCTTATTGTAAATATTCCATTTGGAGATAAATAACTTGTACACATTAATGTATCATCCCAATCAAAAAAAAAAAAATGTTTTATAATTTTCTTCCTTTATTATAGGATTCCATTCTCCTTTTAAAATTAATTTTTCATAATAAGATTTTCTAATTTTTTCATTTTTTTCTTTTTGATTTTCATTTTCCTTAATGTTTATAAATAATTTATTCTCTGATATATCTTCTAAATCACTTCCTTCACAATTTTTATTTTCAAATGATTTATTTTTCCTATTTAATTTTATTTTAAAGTCTTCTTCATTTATTTTATTATTATAATATTCAAATGAGTTATTTAAATGTTTTATTTGTTTTATATTATCTTTTTTTTTCTTTGGAAATATTGTTTTAAATATCATTTCATTTATATTATATTTATTTTTTAGTAATATATTATATTCTTTTATTGATTTTGTCTTTTTTAATCTTAATAATACTTTTTCTAAATCTACTTTTGGAGGATTTTGAAAATCTTTTGTTTTTTGTTTTGAATAATCTGTTCCCATAAATTTTATTTTGAAAAAATATATTTTATTTTAATTAAAATGTCGAATGATAATTATGAAATCATTCTTCAAAATTTAAGTAATTTTATTGGTTCTTCAAATGAAATAGAAATTAAAAAAGAAAATTGTAAAAATTTTTTAAATAAATCTCCAAATAATATAAATGAGGAGGAAATAAATAATATATTAAATATAATATTTGATAAAGATGAAGTAATACAAAAACAAGAAGCATTAAATAAATTATCTTCTTTTTATTTAAAAGAGGATGATAATAATGAAAATGAAGAAGAAAAAAAGGAAGAAAATAATTTAGATGATAATGAAGAAATCAATGAAGAAAATAATGACAATAATTTATTAGATATTGATTCAAATATTAAAGGATTAGTTCAACCAAAAAATAAAATTAAAGTACCGAATATAATAATTAAACCACATAAAATATCATCAAATAAAAAAAACGAAAATAATAATAATAATGAAATAAAAAAAGAAAAAAGAAGACCTTTTAATAAAAAGCCTTTAGCTGCAGATAAAATAACATATAATAAAATAGACATAAAAAAATCAAATAATAATATTTTTGATAAAATAAATCAATTAAGAAATGAATTTGAAATTGAACAAAAAGTTATTTTACCGATAAATAAAAAACCAATAATTTATGAAAATAAAACTAATAATGAAGATGAATATAATTACATTCCTAAAAAAAATTATAAAGAAGAATTTAGTTCTAAAAACTTTAATTTAAATGATATAAATCAAAGAAAAGAATATATTCATAATATAAAAGATAAATTAAGAAATTTTGCTGAAGAAAAAAAACAAAGGGAAAAATATTTTCATGAAAAACAAAATCCATTTGATAATATAAGTGATATGTTAAATAGAATCAAAGATAAAAAAAATGAAGAATATTAAAACAAATAATTAAATAATTTAAAAAAAAGAATATTATTTATTTATTTAAAAATATTTATTTTTATATTAATTTTCTTATATAATATATTTTATCATATATAAATAAAGAAAAAAAAATTTATTAGTATAGTTTATTTATAATTATTTAATATAATTTAAATTTAAAAAGACAAATGAAAAAGATTAAAAAATAATAAAGATTTACTTTTCCAATTAGTTGGTTTTTTCTTGTAAAAAATTATTTAATTCAATCGTATTTTGAACATTCTCTCTTATTTTTTTTAATTCTTTATTTTTGAGTAAAAATTCCTTTTTTAATTCTTCATTTCTTTTAAGTAAAATTTTTTTTTGTTCATATATTTCATTTCCTGTTTTATTCATTTCAGAATTATCACTAATAATCTTATTATATATTAAAGTTAAATTTTGATATAATTTTCTCTTTTTTTCTTTTTCTTCACATTCTTTTAATAAAGAAATAATTTTTATCTTTCTTTCATTTTCACTTTTTAAACCATTAAACATTTCATCAAACAATTTTTGGGAAAAAGATTTTTGAATAGGAATTTTAAAAGAAGAAATATTATTTAAATTTCTAAAAGTTCTTTTTTTATTTATTTTATTACTTGAATTTTTATTTCCAATAATTTGATTTTTAATAATTTCAATTGCTTTATCTAAGTTAAATTTTGATTTAGAAAAAATTTCTGATAAATTCTATTTAAATGTTTAAAAAAAATAAATTTTACTTCTTTAGAAATTGAAGGATAAAGATAATTTAATTTTTCTAATTCAGATTTATTTGATTGATTTAAATTAAATGAAACAACTTTTTCTTGTTTAGGAGAAGAAGTTAATTTCATTTTCTTTGATAACATTAATGCTAATTGATTTGGAATATCATTATCTATAATTTCAGGCATAATGGTTGTTGTCATTTATTTATATTAAAAAAATTTTTTTTTTTTGTTAAATTTATTTTTTTTGGTTTATTCTTTTTTTTTAAAAAATGATTTTAAAGATTATTTATTTTATTATATTTAATATTTAATCTTTTTATTTAAATTTATTATTATTATTATAAAAACTAATATTTTTCTTATTTTTTACTTTTTGAAGTGTTTTTTCTACTTACACTTCTTTTATTATTATTATTATTATTTTCTTTTTTATTATTTTTAACATCATTATTTTTTTTGTTTTTTTTTGGAATTGATGAATTTTTTCCATTATTTTTTTTATTTTTCACAGTAGAAATATTAATTTTATTATCTTCTTCAGTTTCCATAGGTTTAACTCTTGGTTTTTTAATACTTCTTGTTGATCTACTTCTATCTAAACTTTTAATATAATTTTTCATTTGAATATTATCTAAACTTCTATTAAGAATTTTTTCTTTTTCTTTATTATTTTTATTTTTTAATATTTCATCTTTAACTTTTTTTTCTTTTTCTTCCCAAAATTTTTCCACTTTTTCTTTAATAATTTTGCTTTTTTTTTCTTTCCATTTTTTTTCATAATTTTTAATTACATAAGCAGAATATTCAAATAAATTTCCTGTTGGTAAACCATTTTTACATAATTGAATAATTAAATATTTATATGCATCTAACATACCTCCTTCTTCTAATATTGTTTGTGCTTTTTTTTCTGATATTTTTATATTTATATTATCATTTACATTTTCATTTTTTTTATTTTTCATTTTTGTATTTTTATACATTTCTTCAAATAATTTTTTATCTTCTTTTTCTTCTTCTTTTTCTTTTTTTATCCTTTTTTTTCTTTCTTCTTCTAATTTAGATAATTTTTCTGGAGAATATTTTTTTTCCTCTTCTTTATTTATTTTTCCTTGAGATTTTGATATATTTTTTTTATCTTGTGTTGGATTTGATTGTTTTGGATTGGGAGATTTTGGATTTGGAGATTTTGGGTTTTTTAAAGGAGGTTGATTTTTTTTTTGCTTTTTATCAGTTTCCATTATTTTTTATATTTTTTTTTTTGTTTTTTATTACTTTGATTTACCCTTTATTTTATTATTTAATTTATATTCAATATTATTAAAAAATTGTATATTTTATCATAATATGTTATTTCCAGAAAGTAAGAGAGATTAATCTATATATTACTAATTCATTTATATCTTTTTTTTCATCAATGAATTAAAGTAAAAAAATATTTTTAAATACTAATTAACAGTGTAATTTCATCTTAAAGAGTAAAATTAAAAAAATACAGCAAAAATAAATAAAGAATTTATAAAAGCAGTTCAACTAAATCAAATCAATTAGATATCTTAAATGAATTTTAAGAAAATTTACTTAACTTTTCTTTGATTAAAAGTAAGATATTATTTAATTTACTGATTTGACGACCAAAGACTAATTTATACGTAAAATTTTATTATTCTTGGGATGAAGGATTATCATGAGAAGAAAAGAAAATATCCGATGAGAAATTTTTAATAAGAATTTTTATAACAGAACCAACATCACAGATTCATAATTTTATTATATATGGTGAGAGTATGAAAGGAGGAGTAAAAAAAAGAATTTCAATAGAATAAATTTTGGTAATATATACGATAAATGTAAATATCCTGATAAACCAGGGACATCAGAAAGTGATTATGAAATATGGTCACCTTCTGATGGAAGAGCAGGAGTTGAATGTTTATTAGGACATAAAATACAAAATGTTAGAAGGAAGAGAAAAAGTAAATGTGTAGATATAGAAAAATTTGAAAGAAAAATAACTAAAAGAATTGTGATTGTTCTGAATTAGATTATATATGTGATATGGATTATCAAAGAAGTCATCCTGGAAGTCCTTGTACGAGAATAGGAGATGGAAAAATAGATGAAATTGATATTAATAAAACTCCTTTAGATTGTAAAGGAATTTATAAAAATTACAAAAAGATATAGAAGAATACCTGGTGATACTTGTATTAATGGAGTCAAATTTATAGTTATACAATAGAAAAAAAAAAAAACAATATCATTTTCTTTAGGTAATAAACTTATTATTTTTTATTATTCAATAATTCATTGGAAGATAATTTAAAAAAATCATAAAAATAAGGGGTCTTTTCAAATGATGAATTTGTATTGTATCACTTTTTGAAAGAGAATCACAGTTTATTTCAGGAACATAGATTAAAGAATCCTCTTCTTTTACAAATTCAACTCTATGATAAATACTATTTAATATATTATATATACCGTATTTTGCGGAGTCATACCCCAATATAGTATATGATAATTCCTGAAATTTTTCAAGGGGGCTGGACTCCACTAGGATTTGAAAAAATTTTTCAATTTTTTTTAATTTTTATCACTGTCATTATTCTCTTCTCCTATATTTTGTTCTTTTTTTGATGTATATTTTCAGCATGTCCTTCTTTGCCTTCTTCCTTTACATTTTCCATTTTTATTCTTGATAAAAATAAATAATTAATTGTATTAAAATATTAATTGTCTTAAAAAAAAATAATAAATTATATACTATATAATTTTAATTATAAATTGATTGGTTACTCAAAAAAATTTGGAG
>JAEEGL013733089.1_pt1 | contig 16628 bp, 8 predicted proteins | sample 9134231 | NCBI WGS metagenome assembly JAEEGL01 (sample SAMN16246548, study PRJNA631951) | gut metagenome | biome: gut microbiome; feature: rumen; material: fiber-attached | host: Bos | place: Iran: Karaj | collected 2018-10 | reverse complement strand
GGGATAAAGGGCGAGGTTTTCAGAACGAAAACGGGCGAGATTTCCGTACACGCGTCAGAACTCACTCTTCTTTCAAAGAGCCTCGCGATCCTTCCGGAAAAATATCACGGGCTCACCAATACCGATCTCAGATACAGACAGAGATACGTCGATCTTATCGTGAATCCCGAGGTCAGGGACACCTTTGTCAGGAGGTCGCTCATACTCCGCGAAATACGCGCTTATCTTGACGGAAAGGGATTTCTCGAGGTCGATACCCCCATCCTGACCCCGTTTGAGATAGGAGCGACGGCGCGCCCGTTCAAGACCCATCACAATACCCTTGACATGGACATGTTCCTCCGCATAGAGACGGAGCTGTACCTGAAACGGCTTATTGTCGGCGGATTTGAGAAGGTCTACGAGGTCGGAAGGATATTCCGCAACGAGGGAATGGATACGAAGCACAATCCCGAGTTCACGTCGATAGAGCTTTATCAGGCGTATACCGACTATAAGGGCATGATGGACCTCGTCATAGAGCTCAACACGATGCTCGCCGAAAAGATCTGCGGCTCAAAGGTAATAACCTATCAGGGGCGTCAGATCGACATGGGCAGATGGGAAAAGCTCACGATGGCGGAGGCGGTGAAAAAATACGCCGGCGTAGATTACTACGCCTGGGAGACGGACGCCGACGCCCGCGCAGCGGCTGACGAAAAGAAGGTCCCCGTCCCGTCAGACGCAACGAAGGGCACCGTTCTTGCCGAGCTTTTCGACGCGTTCGTCGAGGAAAACCTCATTCAGCCGACGATAATATACGATTATCCCGTAGAGATATCCCCGCTCGCGAAGAAAAAGTCCTCCGATCCCGCGTTTACCGAACGGTTCGAGTATTTCATCAACGCGACGGAGTTCGGGAACGCCTTCTCCGAGCTGAACGACCCGGAGGACCAGAAGGAGCGCTTTGAGAAGCAGGTCGCGGCAAAGAAGAAGGAAGACCCGAACACAACGGCGCAGGTCGACTACGATTACGTCAACGCGCTCGAATACGGTCTGCCCCCGACGGGCGGGCTCGGATTCGGCGTCGACCGTCTCGTGATGCTCCTTACCGACAGCCCGTCGATCCGCGATGTGCTTCTTTTCCCGACGATGAAATCGCTCGATCAGAAGAAGCCGGGTGAATCCGAGACGTCCGAAAAGCCCGCTGAAGCCGCTCCCGCGATCGAAGGCGCGCCGATCGTATCCGCCGGGAAACCCGATTTTTCAAACGTCGTTATCGAGCCGCTGTTCGCTGATTACGTGGATTTTGAGACTTTCCAGAAGTCGGATTTCAGAGCCGTAAAGGTGCTCGCCTGCGAAGCCGTGCCGAAATCAAAAAAGCTTTTGAAGTTCACGCTTGACGACGGAACGGGCAAGGAACGCACGATTTTAAGCGGCATCCACGCCTTCTACGAGCCGGAACAGCTCGTAGGAAAGACGTGCATAGCCATTCTGAATCTGCCTCCGCGCCCGATGATGGGCATCGAATCCTGCGGTATGCTGATCAGTGCCGTTCACCATGAGGGCGAGGAAGAAAAACTTCATCTTCTGACGGTCGATCCCCACATCCCGGCGGGTGCTAAGCTTTACTGATTCCAATGATAAAAGTTGCTTTTTACGACGCTAAAGCGTACGACAAGCCCTCGTTTGAGTATTACGGCGGGCTGAACGGCGTTAAGTTCCGCTTTCTTGAAACGAAGCTCAACGCCGATACGGCGGATCTTGCCTCGGGCTGCGACGCCGTATGCGTTTTCGTCAACGATTCGGTCGACGCCGAGGTAATCGACAGACTTTACGGTCTCGGGATACGGCTGATCGCCCTGCGTTCTGCAGGATACAACAACGTGGACGTCAGGGCGGCGTTCGGGAAGATACACGTCGTGCACGTCCCTTCGTACTCTCCGTACGCCGTGGCGGAGCACGCGATGGCGCTCCTTCTCACATCGGTAAGAAGGATACACAAGGCGTATAACAGGACACGCGAATTCAATTTCTCCCTCGTCGGTCTCACGGGATTCGACCTTCACGGCAAGACGGTCGGGGTCATAGGGACGGGAAGGATCGGGCGGATCTTCATCGATATATGCCGCGGGTTCGGAATGAACGTCATCGCGTACGACGCATTCCCGGCAAAGGACTGTCCGGCGACCTACGTCACCCCCGAAGAACTCTTCGAAAAATCCGATATCATCTCGCTCCACTGTCCGCTGACCGACGAAACGCGGCATCTGATAAACGGTGAATCGATCGGAAAGATGAAAAAAGGCGTCGTCATAGTCAACACGTCGCGCGGCGGACTCATAGATACCGACGCCCTTCTCGAAGGGATCAAATCGCGCAGGATCGGGGCCGCCTGTCTCGACGTTTACGAGGAAGAGGCGGACATATTCTTCGAAGACCGTTCGGGTCATATCCTGAACGACGATCAGCTTTCGCGGCTTATTTCCATGCCGAACGTCATCGTGACGTCTCATCAGGCCTTTCTCACCGAGGAGGCGCTGAACAACATAGCGGAGACCACGGTGAAGAACGTTCTTTCTTATTTCGAAAACGACGGCATCTGCGACAACGAGCTGTGCTACCGGTGCGGAAATATAGAACGCTGCCGCAGAGAGCGCAGCGAAAGATGCTTCTGAATCAAAAGCCGTTCATAAAGACGGAGGGACAATGATCTCATTTGTCAGCGATTACGTTGCCGGAGCGCATCCCGAGGTGCTGAGACGGCTTGTTGAGACCAACCTCGAGCCGCAGCCGGGTTACGGTTCCGACCGTTTCACGGAGAGCGCAAAAACAAAAATCAGGGAAGCCGTCGGGCTTCCCGACGCCGGAGTCGAGTTTATCGCCGGCGGCACGCAGACGAACGCGGTCGTCATTTCGACGATGCTGCGCGACTACGAGGGGGTCGTCGCCGCCGAAACGGGACATATAAGCGCCCATGAGGCCGGTGCGATAGAGTACACCGGTCACGAGGTGCTCACGATCCCGGGACACGAAGGGAAGATCGATCCCGGCGAGCTTAAAGAATATCTCTCGGCGTTTTTCGCCGATCCGAATCACGAACACATGACCTTCCCGGGGATGGTCTATATTTCCCATCCCACGGAATACGGGACGCTTTACTCAAAAGCCGAGCTGACGGAAATATCCGGGATCTGCCGCGGATACGGCATACCGCTTTTCCTCGACGGCGCGCGTCTCGGCTACGGTCTGATGAGCAGACGGGCGGATCTTACGCTCCGTGACGTCGCCTCGCTCTGCGACGTGTTCTATATCGGCGGGACGAAGGTCGGCGCCCTCTGCGGGGAGGCCGTCGTTTTCACGCGCGGTAATACTCCGCCGCATTTTATGACGTCAGTCAAGAAGCGCGGCGCGCTTCTCGCGAAAGGACGCCTGCTCGGCGTTCAGTTCGACGCTCTTTTCACGGACGGTCTTTACATGAGGATAGGGAAGCACGGGATCGACGCCGCCGAGCGGGTCAGGGAGATCCTTGTTTCTCACGGCATCCGGCTTTTTGTGGACTCTCCGACGAATCAGCAGTTTGCGATACTCGAGGACTCCTTCATGGAAAAGCTCGGGAAAGAGATCGCCTTCGATTTCTGGGAAAAATACGACGGCCGGCACACGGTCGTGAGGTTCGCGACGAGCTGGTCGACGACCGACCGGGATCTCGAGGGGCTCGACCAGGCGCTTTGCGGTGTATGAAAACGCATAAAAAAGGCGCGCCGTCGGCGCGCCTTTGATTTTATTTGTTTTCGGCGTCGACGCCGAGCGGCAGACCCTCGTACATCCGGTCGTTCCACGGGAAGTTTTTCCAGACGTTATAGTGCAGGCGGTGCATCTCCTCGGTTATAAGGAGCATCTTGCCGACCGAGCGGCGCTCGGGAATGAACTCGTAAAACTCTCCGTTCACGTAAAGCGCGAACTGCGCCGTCGTCGTCGTGATGACGAGCGAGAAGACGGTCTTCCATCCGAGATCGAATTCCCACGGCTCCCCGTGACGGGTGCCTCTGAAATGTATCCCCGAGTGATCGAATGTGATCTCCCCGCCGCCGCACGGGACGCTGTTTTTCTTGTGTTTCACGTAGCTGTACGGGGGAAGATATCCGAGCGAGACTTTCTCGGTAAACGAATAACCGGGATCTTCCCTGATTTTATGAATGACGTCGATCCTTTCCTCTTCCACCCATTTTGACGATGAAACTGGAATGACGCAGTCGCCGTCGAAGGGTTCGAATTCATAGTAATCGTTAAGGACCGCGCCGTTGCCGCATTCACGGCAGAATATGCGGTCTTTTTCGGCTGTCATTGAAAGCTCGGAGCCGCAGCGCGGACAGCGGTAGCAAAGCTCGTCGAGGTGTTCGCAGCTCCGCCCGTGCATGTTCCATTTTATGTGCCTTTGCCGCGTCCACTCAAACTCGTCGTGGCGGAAGGCCTCGTTCAGTTTAAGGTCTATCTCGTCGGGGGTCATCCTCTCGAGATCTTCCGGGGAAAAGAGCTTGTAGAGACGCGCCTCGGTGCGGCCCTTTCTCTCCTCGAGATAATGCTTCGTCGTCGTGAGGTACTGTCCTCTCAGTTCAAGGCAGTAGACAGGGACGCGGAAGAACTGAATAAACCTCCCCGAGCCGGGGACGACCGGCTGATTCGTCCCGTAAATGGAGCTCATACCCTCGGGCGAGAAGGTGACGACGCCGCCCTTGCGGAGGATCGAGTTCATCGCCTTGATACCCGGGATGTCCTGTTCGTATATTTTTTTCGGAAGTATCCGGTTGAGTCTGAATACCGTCTGAAGGTGGCTGCGGAAAAACTCGTTGTATCCCGCCACCATATTGTAGCTCAAAGGATAGAGCGCCTTCATAGTGTACAGATGATCGACCCGGGAAAGGTGATTCCAGACGAGGATGAAGGGGCCTTTTTCCGGAAGCTCGTCGTCATAAGTGAAATGAGGAGCGTATTTCGGCAGGAGCGCCGTCGTGCCGAGAAGGTGATACGTCCAGGTGACGGCCTTCCCCGGGGAGCGGTATTTTCTCGCCGCGAGCTTTTCCTGCAGAGTCGGTTTTGTCTTTGGCGCCGGTTTTTCTTTTTTCATTTCCTGGCCCTCCCTGTCTGATCCCGGAAAGTTTATCATATTTCCCGATAAAAAGCAAGAGTCCGGGAATAAAAAACGCGCTTTTCCGGCGGAAAAGCGCGCATTTTTTTAAAATATCAGCCCGGAAGGCCCTTTGTGTGCTTTCTGTAAAGCTTGCGATATTTGCTCGGGGACGTTCCGTACTCGATATTGAACATACGGTAGAAGGCCGAGGCGGTCGTGAAGCCGCAGAGACCGGCAATCTCGGAAACGGGGGTCTCCGTCTCGATGAGAAGCTTGCGCGCCATCATAACGCGGTATCTGCTGAGATACTGTATCGGGGCAAGTCCGGTCTCATCCTTGAACAGACGGAAGAAATATGAGCGGTTGATATTGAGAGACTCTGCAACCGATCCGATGTTCATATCCTCGGCGTAATGCTCCTGGATATAACCGATCGCCTTTGAAACGTAGGCGTTGAGGACGTGGACTTCCTTCTGAGAGTCGCCCGACTCGTCGATGAGAACGCGCATGACGCGGATCGCGCGCTCGAGCGCGTAAAGGTCCTTGTTGGGCATGTTGGCGTTTGCGTTTATCTCGTTGGCGATCTCGTTGATAACGTCGAAGATCTCGGGATTGCGCACTCTGACGACGTATTTGTGTCCGGCGAACGCGGTGCGCTCGATGAGAGACTCGACCATCGATCCGCGGAGACCGATAAAGCTGTACGCCCAGGGATATCTCTTGTCGGCCTTGTAAGTGACGGGCTCTCCGGGATATACTATAAACGCCTCGCCGGCGTCGACGCGATAGGTCATTTCACCGATCTGATATTCTCCGGAGCCGGACGAAATGAAGTGAATGAGATAGAAATCACGGACGGCAGGTCCGTAGCAGTACGAGGGAGCGCACTGTTCGCTGCCCGCCTGGACAAAGCTGAGATAGGGATCGGTGTTGTCCTGGCTGACAAAAATGTCTGGAACTTTGTAGGGCATAGTTCGCATCCTTTCAGTAAATAGATTTTTGATGTGTATATTGTATCATTTTTTTACCGAAAAACAAGAGGGCAGAATTAATTTACAATTTGTTCACGGGTAGATAGGACAATAAACAACAAAATAGGAAATACTCGTATCTAAGAGCGGTTGAAAAAATGCCGCCGCGCGAATATAATATAGCTGTAAAGTTGTAGCGCGGCGGATTTCGGCGCAGACGGCGCGGATCCGCCCGCGGCAAACGCAGCAATTTATTGAAAGGCAGTAAAGATCGTGCCTGAAAACAGAGGAGCCAATATGAAAAAACTGACAGGTTTTATCCTCGCGGCGGCGCTTGTCCTGTCGCTGACGGCCGTTTTCGCGTATGCGGAAGATGACGCCGAAGGAGAAAGCGAGATCACGATAAGCGCGAACATCCCGTCGGCCACGGACGTCAACGGGATCGGCGCTTATTACGTTCACAACTGCGTCGTCACGACGATAAGCGGCAACATGGCGCTCGCCCCGGCCGACGGACAGACTACTTCACAGTACAATCTCGATCCGAACGGCCCCGCGGAATATGACGGCAAGGCGATCAAGCTTGGCGCAATGCCGGAGAACAAATCCGAGCAGAACGCGCTCTACAATCCCTACGTCGCATATAAAGTAGGGGGTGAGAAAGGGAAGGTCATCGACACTCTTTCGATCGATATGAGGTACTACCTCAGACAGCACAACCACGCGTATTATCAGATCGGAATCTGGGTCACCGATAAGTTCGAACACGATGAAAACGGAGCGTACGACTTCACGGCTCAGCCCTACGCAAAGCTCCTGACGTCCGACGAAACGAACGCCGCCGATCACAGAAGGGCGGAGGACACCGAACATATCGACCTGACCGACGACGTCAGGAAGCTAAGCAGCGAGGATATTTACGTCATTTTCCTCATGATCCGCGGAGCTGACAACAGCGCGGCGGGCGGGCGTATAAGAATTCAGGACTTCACCATTACCGCCACCCGGAAGGCGAAGCAGTCCGGCGGTTCGTCGGGCGCCGCCGTGATAAAGCAGGGAGAGGACGTCATTATAAACGCAAACATTCCGTCGTCTTCGGGAATAAACGACATCGGCGCTTTCTATAATCACAACTGCGTCGTTACGACGATAAGCGGTAATATGGCGCTCGCCCCGGCCGACGGACAGACGACTTCACAGTACAATCTCGATCCGAACGGCCCGGAGGAAGTGACGGACGCCGGAGGGACCCTCAGGAAGATAAAGCTCGGGGCCCATCCCGAGAACACGGAAGGCAATGACAAGGTCTTCAATCCCTACGTCGCGTATAAGATAGCCGGCGACAGGGGCAACGTTATCGACACGCTTGAGCTCGATATCAGATACTATCTGGCGGGACACAACCAGGCCTATTATCAGATAGGGATCTGGGTGACCGACAAATTCGAGCATGACGGGGGCGGGGCCTTTGATTTCACGGCCAGGCCGTACGCAAAGCTCCTCACCTCGGGAGAGGGCGAGGCAAACGATCACAGGGGCGAGGCGGAGGTCATCGATCTCAGCAGTGCCGTCAAAAAACTGAACAGCAGGGACGTGTACGTTATCCTCCTGCTCATCCGCGGAGCAGACAACTCGGCGGCGGGAGGAAGAATAAGGATACAGGATATGACCCTTAAGGCCACCCAGAAGATCGCGTCCGCCGCGACCTCCGATCCCACGGTGTCCGCCGCGGTCGCCGGCGCCGTGTTCTGCGCGCTCGGTCTGTCCGCCGTCACCAAGATCCGCCGCAAAGCGGACTGAATCCGACAGAGTAATAAGTCCCTCCGGGGACAAAAAATAAAGGAGAAACAAATGAAAACAAGAAAGATAATTTCGGTTATCGTCACGCTGTCAATGATAGCTTCATGCTTCACGTTCCTCTCGGTAACGGGAGGGGCAGCGGCAAGCAACAATATCAGCCTGACGTATAACTTTAACGGTATGACGTCGATCGCGATCGATACAGCAAACGAGCTTGCAGCCGACAAGATCGGCGCGTACGCCACGCATCTTATCGGCATCGCCAACGCCTTCGGAAGGTGCCTTACCCCGGTTGACGATATCAAATCAGAGAGATACAGTCTCGATCCCAATACTCCCTCCACATACGGAACAAACGCCATGTTCCCGGGAGTCAAGCCCGAGGGAACGGAACTCGGACATTCTTCGAGAGTCGTTTACAATCCATACGTCGCATATAAAATCAGCGCCGATTCAGGTATGGCTATCGACCAGCTTACGGTTGATCTCGAGTATATCCTTGCACCTTTCAATCACGTGCGCAGTGAGATCGGTCTGTTTGTCACCGATGATTTTGACGCCGGCGTCAATACTACAACCGGAGAATTTGATTTTTCTGACAGCGTTCTCGGCACAGTGCTGTGCGGAAACGACCGTTCCGTAAGCACCGACAACATCGATATGAGGGCCTCAAAGGACGGTCCTATGACAGTAGATCTCACCAACGCCGTTAAAAAGCTTTCCGATACGTCGGAGGTTTACGTAATCGTAGTGCTTATGCGCGGCGCTTCTGACCTCGCCCGTGTCAGACTTTATTCTCTTGCCTTTTCGGCCACTCAGAAGGAAGATGAGGGCGCCGGTGATTCAGTCCTGTCGATCAATGCCGGGATAGCCGCGGCGACTGTTACTGATGATTACACAAAACAGGCTGATCCCGCGGCAATCAAGGCCTTCTACGTTCACAATGTTACGGTCGGCAACGGAAGCGTTAACAACGCGCTCATCCCGCTGAAGGGGATGTCAACGGCGAATTACGACCTTGATCCTGACAATACAATAAATACCGATAACGGAAACGTAAGGTTTGGCGCACAGCCTGAAAATATTGCTAACGAGAACGCTCTTTACAACTCTTACGTTGCATACAAGCTTTCAGCCGGCGAAGGAAAGGTTGTTGACAGCCTGAAAGTCGACATAAGTTATTATCTCAGAGTGGTTGGGAATCTCTGTTTTTATCAGGTTGGAGTATGGGTTGCAAATGAATTCTCCCATGATGCAAACGGAGCGTACGATTTTACTGCTAATGATTATGCCGCGCTTCTGACTTCATCAGATACTGCCGGCGTTGGAAATCACAAGAATCCTGTCAGCACACAGCTTAACCTCGATGATGCGGTAAAGGCACTTAACAGTCGTGATATCTACGTCATAATCCTCCTGAATAGAGGATATGAGGAATCCACAGATCAGGGCACTACGCAGAGAATGGGAGTCACAGCACTCAAGCTCACCGCCACCGAAGGCGAGCCGGCCGCCGCGCCCGCTCTTCCCGGAATCATCGCTTCGATCAGCGACGAGGCCGGCGACGACAAGATCGATCATCTCTATCTCAACGCGGCGATCAGCGCGTCCGAGACGAGACAGGTCGGGATCATCTTCTCCGACACTAAAGCAAGCTGCGAAGCCGGCAAGAAGCCGCTCTTCATCCGTGTTGCCGAGGAAGGCCACGGAAAGAGCGCAGGCGGCTTCATCCAGAGCGGATGCTACGGCTCACACATCATTCTCGCCGAACACCTCGGCGGCGAGGAAGGCGACAGCGTCATCGCCGTTTACTGGCAGGAGCTGCCGGCCAACATAGGAACGCTCTACGCCCGCACGTTTGCGAAGAACAGCGACGGAACGTATGATTACGGCGCGGTCGCTGAAATATCTCTTTCCGACGGAGCGAACGCTCTTCCGCTTGAGTACCTGGAATAAGGAGGACATGAAAATGCCGAAGGGAATAATGCTTTTAAGTTCCGGCGGAATTGAGAAATCCGTCGACGGAAAAGGCCCGATCGTACGCGGAACGTTTGTTGACGCCGCGGGAAGGACCTATAACAACGCCACGCTCGTGTCCGGCGTCGTATACGCCGAGGACGGTTCGTACGTCGGACTTGCTTCGACCGGAACCTGGACGAACGCGTAAGATACGGCGGCAAAAGCCGTCTATCCGTGATCCGGAAACGGACAAAATAATAATCTGGGCATTCCTATGCCCGATCAAGTCAATAGCAGTTCAAAGATCGGCGGGCGGAGGACCAGGTGTCTTCCGCCCGCGTATTTGAACTACGCTTTAATACAGTATGAAAGAACAAAACGGCATGACGGGTAAGATCGTATTTCTGATCTTCCTGCTCGCGGCTTTTGCGGCGGTCACGGTCGCGCTTGTTATCAGAATCGGGGATCGCCGGGCGACCGGGCATCCGGAGAGCGCAGCCGCGGCGACCGATACCGACTCTCACGAAACGATGGATATAACGGATAACGTAATAAAGACCGAAGGCGCGGAGCCGGCGATCGCCGCTTTTGTCGCTGCCGACAGCGAACTGATAAGTCTTTCGGGAGGGGCGTCGCACGGCAGCCTGACGGCGGAAACGGGCACACGCTCCGATATATTCAATGTCATAGATTTTAATGAAAAAGGCGCGTCCGCCGAGTTTACCGTCGACATGAGTTCCCCCGAGCCCCGGGATCCAGGGGAGCCCGTCGTTATCGCGATAAGAGAGATCCACCGTGTAAACGAAGAGGTGTTCGCTTATACCGTCAGCGTTGACGGGAGGGACGTCTATTTCAGGACTTACGGGCAGATCGCATCGGCGCCGAACGTGCTTTACGTTCTCGTTCCGAGAAAAGATATAATCGACTTAAAAAACGTCACGGTGGGGATTACAAGCGGATCGGGGGCTGTTTTCTCGATATCCGACGTAACGGTATATACCCGCCTTTTTGAGGCAAACAGGGCGTCGGGCGCCGACGACCGGCTCGGTATTTATCTTCACAGCAGCGACTCCGTTGAAAAAGCGTACGAACATATAAACGATTTCAAAGGATTTTCTTTCGATCTCTACCGGCTCGGTCTGCTCTTCAAGCTTGACTACATGAACAAAACGCCGGACGAGATCACGTCGTCTGTGATCCTGATGCTGAACGCCGCCGGTGAAAACGGCTGGGATATCCAGCTCATGCCGACGGTATACTGGGGACAGCCGAATCTGCCGGACGGGCAGAGCGGTATGATGACCGACGCAAAGTATCAGCAGATCGCGTTCAACAGTCTCGACGGCCGGTATTACGGTTCCGTGCCGAACGTTTACGGCAGCACGGTCTGGATAACTTCGGCAAGCGAAGTACTTAACGGCGCTTTTACGTCAAAAATCGAGAGCGTGTTCAAAAGGATCGGGGGAATAGTAGGGCAGGCGAGGGCAAACGGCAGATTCGACGGCAGAGTCGCCGTAGTAATTGAGCACGGTGTCTGCTATAAAGGACCGGAGAGCTCGGTCGGCGTGACGTTCAACGCTCTCGACTGCGCGGATCTCGGCCCGCTCATGAAGGCGCTCGCGGCGGCGGACGGCGTTGATCTCGACCCGACGGACGGGCTCAGCCGCACGGAAAAGCTCTGGATGATAAAGCATCACGCCGATTATTTTCAGGAGCTTGCGGACGCGTATAACCGCGCTCTCGGCAGCGATCCGATAATCGTATCGGGGGCAAACGTGCGTTATCCGACGGAACAGACAGCCGACAACCTTCTGACTCACGGAGTTCAGTGGACGGAAAGAAGCCCCGCTTACGGCGATATGCTCGCCTCGGGATGGAAATCCGGCGTCGGCGACGGAATGTACTCGAGCTCCGAGGATATGTGGTGGGATGACCCGAGATTCTATCAGTACAAGGCTGCCTACGGCAGGATAGGAACGGTCAATTTCGAGGTATCGTACAGCAGGTCGACGGATCTTACGGGGAGGCGCGGTCTTTTACGAAAGGCGTATGAGCTCGGATTCGAATATCTTACTCTCTTTAATGACTCGACCTCATACGGAACGGCGAAAATAATAGCCGATCTTGACTCGATAGGTAACGAAAAAGCCACGTATACGGTCAATCATTACGACGTTCCGCTGCTCGACGCGAATTTTAACCGTGACGTGTCGGTCGGCGACTGGAAAAAGATTTACGGGGTGACGGAATCCGCAAACGCGGTTTACGATACGAAAAACGGAGTTCTCAGGGTCGAAAACCCGGCCGAGCCCGGCTATATCACCTTCAAGGTAGCCGCGGACGGGGTATTTGAAAACGGTCTGAAGCTCCATATCGAAAGCATGCGCTCAGGCGGCAGAGTCAGGATCTGCGCCGACGGCACGACGCTCGGAGAGCCCGGGAGGGGCGAGCAGACCAATTACGTCAACAGGTTTGTCAGCAATGATTATGACGTCAGAGACGTAACGAAGGGAAAGACGTCCTGCGAGATAAGGATCGAGCTGACGGGAAACGCGACGGTCAGGGCGGTCGCGGTTTACGATACGTTCGGTACTGATTCCGGTCAGCTTAACGGGGTCTCGCTCACAAGAGCGCAGGCCCGCGTGCTCGCTCTGAATACGGAGCGCGAAGCGCTTGCTCGCAACATGCTTTCGCGGTACAGGGACAAGCGCGGGATAAATGACGATACGTATTCGATCGGGCAGAGCCTGATAGGGCAGGGCTGCTTCGTTACGGCATACGGGTATCTCAGTCAGCGGCTGTCGGAAACGCTTCCGGCAACGTTTACCGTTAAAAAGAACGGTTTTCTCGGCGGACTTGATATTTACGCCGAAACGGGCGGGACAAACCCTTTAAGCGTGACCGTCCTTTCAAAAGATAAAACGTCGGCTTCCTTCTCGTTCTTTACGGGATTTGCCTCGTCTTCTTCGGCGAGCAGGGAAATGACGCTTACCGTCGGGGGTCTTTCCGACGGAAACTACGATCTGAACGAAACGTCGTTCAACGAATACGTTCTTAAAAAATCTGAATCCGGCACAATCCCGTCAAAGGACGGTGCCGTGAGGTTCACCGTGACGGTGAAATACGGCTCCGCCGCCTCATTCGAAACGCCGGGGACAATAACAGGCAGGGTCCTCGTTTCGGGGGGAACCTCGGTCACAGTAATGACCCGGGATCTTCGGGCTGCGGAGTACAGCCCGAAGCTTCAGCTCTCGTTTTCGGAATCCTGCGTCTTTTCAAGAAGAGCGGACGGCTCGGACGTCACAGAGCCGAAAAAGCCCGAGCCGGGAGACTTCGTCGTCCTGACTTTATCTCAGGACGGCACGGTCGTTCGCGCCGATTCGGCGTACGGGCGTAAAACGGGCGTAATAACGTCATATACGCCGCCGGATTTTTCGAACCTCGACACGCCGAACGGAATCATAACGTTTGGGGACGGGAGCTCCTTTGAGCTCGAATATCTGAGCTACACGACGGAAATCATCTCGGACGGCGTGAAAAAGTACGCCAGGGCATTTACGGATGACGAGCTTTCGTCGCTCTTTACCGGAAGTACCGCCTCGATAGAGTACTGTCCCGAGTTTTACGGAGAGCGGTACAGAGTACAGAAAATCACGATAGAACAGAGAGGTCGCTTTGGATAAACGGAAAAGCATAAAACTCGCGGCGCTTGCGGTATGTCTTGTTCTCGCGGTCGCGCTGATACTTGTCGGCTTGGTCATGATATCAAGAAGACCTCAGCATGGCCCGGGAAGCAACACTTCCGCGGGAACGACCGTCGGAACGGAAGGAAACAATACCGAGACATCGGGAGAATACGGAAATATGAGCGAATCAGAAATAAAAACAGATCCGCCGTCCGGGACGGCGCTGATCTCAGACAGACTTGAAATAGGGGACGGCAATTCGGAAAAAGAGCATTCCCTCGTCCTGACGGGTAAGGCGTCCTCGCGTTCCGCCGTCACAAAGACGGGGACCCTTGAAAAGGGATACAGCGTCATCTCTTTTGAAGGGAAGGGATCAACGGCCGAATGGACGATGGCGCCGGGCAGATCGGAGAAGGACGACTACGTTCTGTTCGAAGTGTCGGAGGTGCATCAGGCAAACCTCGAATCCTTCGCCTATACCGTTTTCGTTGACGGAAAAGAAGTATATTACCGTACGTACGAGCAGATCTCCTCGTCCCCGAATCACTATTTCTTCGCGGTGCTGAATTCGGAGATATCCGATCCCGGGAACGTGAAGCTGAAGATCGTCAGCGATACGGATAACGTTTTTTCGATTTACGAGGTCGCCGCCTACGCCGACTTCTTTGAAAAGGCGAAGGATCAGGGAGTCGACGGAAAACTCATGCTTTATCTGCACAGTTCGGATTCCACCGACGTGGCGCAGACGCACATAAACGATTTTTCGGGTGCGTCGTACGACAATTTCGACCTCGGTCTGATGTTCAAGCTCAGCTATTTCGGTTTCAGCGATTCCGAAATACTTGAAAAGCTTACGGGAATGATCTCCATCGCCGCGAAAAACGAATTACCGCTCCAGCTCATGCCGTCGCTCAGCTGGGGAGCACCGTACGATATACCCGACGACCGCGGCGGTTCGTTCTCAGACGTAAAATACGGACAGGTCCTCTATAACAGCCGCACGGGCGAGTGGGTGGATTCCACCCCGAACGCATACGGGAGCACCCCGTGGGAATCATGGGGGGAGCCGACGCTGCTCGGCGCGCAGAAAACGCGTATTTCCGATATGTGGAGATACGTGACGGGGTATCTGAACAATTCGATTGCGTCGGGAAACTACGCTCTCGGTGTAAATACTCTTATCGAGCACAGCGTTGTATATAAAGGTCCGCTTCCGCAGGCTTCGTTCTACACGATGGGCGCTATCGACGGAGGCGATTTCAACGCGGCGGTGATCGCCGCTGCAAAGGCCGACGGCGTCGCTCTCGATCCGACGGACGGTCTTTCGTACGAAGAAAAGAAGTGGATGAACGAGTATCAGGCGAGGTACGTTCAGTCGCTCGCCGACACGTATCAGGCGGCTTACGGGACCGACCCGATAGTCGTCGACAACGGGAAAGTGACCTATCCGTCGAGCCAGATGATGAACAACATCTTCTCGCATACCGTCCAGTGGGTCGATCAGACCCCTTCGCACGGAGATCTCCGCATATCCGGATGGAAATCCGGGATTGGGACCGGCTTTTACGAGGCAAGCGAGGAGTTCGCCCTTATCGACGACATAAGATTTTATCAGTACAGGGTGGCTTACGGCAAAACCGGAAACTGCAATTTCGAAATGTCGTCGCTCAACGCCTCGGACGTTTTCGCAAACTCCGTGTCAAAGCTCTATGAGGCGGGAGTCGATTTCATCACGCTCTTCAACGACGATAGGAGCTATCGCACGGCCTCAAAGCTCGCTGCGCTCGACAGGGACCTCCCGGGCGAAAAGGCGACGGCGCCCGTTCATTACGATGAAAGTCTGCTGTGGGTCGATTATAACCGCGATATAGCCGAAAAAGACCTTCTTACCGAAAAATACGGAGTTATCGATCATAAAAACGTCCGCACGGATCTTTCGGACGGGACGCTTCTCCCCGCCTCGAACGGGGAGGGATACGTCGTTTACCGCGTTTCGTCGGACGAAAAATGGGATAACGGCATATACGTCGATCTCGAGGCGTATTCCCTCGGGACGAACAGGATAAAAATCTACGGCGGACCCGACGAGGCGTCGCTCGGGCTCGTCGCGACGTTCAGATACGACCGTTCTCAGTCCAACAGCTTCAACAGATACAGCGTCGAGCGTTACGATCTCACGAAAGAGACGAAGGGCAGAGACGGTTATCTCATAAAGATATCCTTTGATGGCTCGGAAGCTTCCGCGACTCTCGTCAAAGCCGTCAAGGTCTGCCGCGCTTATTCCGATAAGACGGGACAGAAAAACGGCGTTACCTTCACAAAGCTCCAGGCGCGCGTCATGAACCTCTGGACGGCGAAGCGGGAGGAGGCGAACCGCCTCATCGACGCCTACGTCGAAAAGAAGGGGTCGGAGGACGACGTGTCGGCAGAGGCCTCGGCACTCAATGAAAAAGGGCTCCCGTCGGACGCGCTTCTCCTCGTATCGAGGGAGATTTCCCGCCTGCTGCCCGCCAATTTCGCGATAAAGGGCGGCGGCCGGCTCGGCGACCTCCCGGTATCCGTGAAACTGTCCAGAAACAGCTTTACGGGAAGCGTGACGATAAAGAGCCTGACGTCTGATTCAGCCGCATTCTCGGTTTTCTCAACGTATCAGTATTCCGAACAGAGCCGCGTGATGGACGTCACCTTCACGTCGCTCGAAAAGGGAAAATACGTTCTGACAAACGTCGGATGGAACGAATATTCGCTGAACAAATCCCCGGACGGCGATCTTGAGACCGCCTCGGACGGAAGCCTGACCGTGCGAGTGACCGCGGAGTTTGAAAGAAAACTCAGCGTCAGCGAGGTCGAGGGAAGGGTAAAGAGCTATTCGAACGGCGTCATTCGCCTGATAGTCCAGGATCCCGCCGTATCGAGATATTTCCCGATCGACGTCATGACGGGAGGCGATCAGTCGATCTTCAAAAGACGCGCCGACGGCTCCGGCGAGACGTCAAATCAGGGGCCCGTCGCCGGGGATTACGCGAATCTTTCCTTTTACGAAAACGGAAAGCTCGTCTCCTCCGAGTCCGTTTTCTGCGGCAAGACGGGAGTCACCACGTC
>JAEEGL010820744.1_pt1 | contig 16628 bp, 10 predicted proteins | sample 9134231 | NCBI WGS metagenome assembly JAEEGL01 (sample SAMN16246548, study PRJNA631951) | gut metagenome | biome: gut microbiome; feature: rumen; material: fiber-attached | host: Bos | place: Iran: Karaj | collected 2018-10 | reverse complement strand
GCTCTCGAAGTTCGGCATGACCGACATGTTCCACGGCGCCGCCCCGCGTCCGAAGATCGCCGCCTTCGCGGACAACTTCCGCGCCATCCACCAGCTTGAATACGTCATCTCCGAGGCGAAGCGCTCGCGCGCCGTGAAGCCGGTCGCCATCTACTATTCGGCCATCTGCAACGTGATGATTGAGAAGCCCTACGCCTCGATCTTCGACTGTGGCCCCGACAATTTCTTCCGCGTCTACGAGCTCCTCCACGCGAACGGCTATGACGTCACCTTCGTCACGGACCGCCAGATCCGCGAGGGCGGCGACTGGCTGAAGTCGCTCGGCGCCATCGTCTTCGTCGACGCCACCTACATCCCCCTCGACGTCCAGGAGAAGGTGATCGACTGGGTGAGGAAGGGCGGCGCAATCCTCGCCGACGCGCAGTCGGGCTCCTGCGACGGCCATGCCTTCCCGACCGATGTCTTCACGAAGTTCCTCGGCATCCGCCCCGTCCAGCAGAAGAAGGTCGACGATATGGCGGCCGAGAAGCTCGCCTTTGGCTACAGCGCCTATTCCTTCGACGTCATCAACCGCGACGAGCTCTACAAGACGGCGTGCGAGGTCAAGGACGCCCCCGGCGGGACGCACCCGATTTCGCGAAGGCTCGACAAGACGATGTTCTCCGCGATGGGCTACAACGAGGTCAAATGCGAGAAGGGCACGCAGGTCCTCCAGGAGAACAACGGCCGCCCCTACATGATTGTCCGCGACGAGGGCAAGGGCAAGGTCGCCTACTTCGCCGGCTACCTCGGCACGATGTTCGGCGCCGGCTGCACGAAGTACGAGTGGGCCGACGCCCACGCCGACGACTCGCCCTACCGCGTCCTCGACGCCTGGGCCGAATGGGTCGGACTGGAAAAGGCCGCCGTCACGGATCTCCCAAAGCAGATGTCCTACGGCCTGCGCCTCGAAAGCCCGCTCGTCGATGGGAAGGGCAACGCGATGATGGGAATCGTCTCGCAGCTGCGCGGCGACGTCCCCTCCTTCCGCGTCAAGTACAGGATGCCGGCCTCATTCAAGGCACCGAAGATGGTCCTTGGGTCGGTCAACTCCTCCCGCCGGCTCGTGAAGCTTCCCTTCGCGTGGGACTCGAAAACGCGGATGCTGTCCGTGAGGATGTGCGGCTTCAGGTGCTGGGGCAACATCCTCGCGCTGAGCGACGTCGGCCCCTTCGTCTCCGTCGAGGCCGTGGACGCGAAGCGCGACGCCTACTCGCTCGCCTGGTTCCGGCCCTCCGACGAAGTCGAATACAAGGTGCGCGTCTTCAACCCGTGCGGCGACGCCCTCGCGGACGGCGAGGTCGAGCTGCGCCTCCCCGATGGCTGGTTCTGCGACCGCGAGACGGCGCCCGTCGCGAAGATTCCGGCCTACGGCGAGTCGGAGGAGCTCGCCTTCCGCGTCAAGGCCCCGGCCGTCAACTCCTGCCGCAAGATTGAGCCGGTCAACTTCATCTACCGCGGGAAGCGCGCGAAGACCTTCGGCGGCAAGCCCGCCGTCTCCTCGCCCGCCGTCGAGATGGTCTGGTTCCAGACGGAACCCCAGAACGAACCGGAGGAGACGTTCGGCGTGGAGTGACAACCGGGAATGGCTACAGCCGCGGCAATCTGCCTGGCCTGCGCCACGGCGCGACCGACGCGATGGACCTCGAAGGTTCTGGAAACACTTGGATTCGGCATCTTGCTCGTGCCGCCGGAGGCCGGTCAACCCTCATGTTCCCCATCGGGAACAAATGGGCTTGCATTTGAAATCGCGACATGATATGATACTGTTCGGTAACTTTTCACAGGAGATTCCGCGCATGGATATGAAAACCATAGGTGAACTTGTCGCCCAGGAGCGAAAGCGACAGGGCGTGACACAGCTTCAGCTTTCGCAGGCCGCGGACACGGGAAGGCGTTTCATTGTCGATTTGGAGGCCGGCAAGGAGACCCTCCATGCCGGTAAGCTTTTAAAGGTTCTGGAAACACTTGGATTCGGCATCTCGCTCGTGCCGCCGGAGGGCGCGTGACATGGCCCCCCCCCCTGTCAGGACCGGGCGGCTTGATGTATTTCTCCTTGACCGTCGCATAGGATGGCTTGAGTATGCGTCCCCGCGTAACGAGATGCACTTTTCGTACTATCCAGACTATTTGTCCGGCCCCGCCCCCGCACCACTTTCCCATTCCCTCCCACTTCAGGCCGAGCCTTTCAACACGGAACGCACGACGGTTTTCTTCGAAAATCTCCTTCCGCCGGACAGCGTACGCAAAAAACTTGGGACGATTCTCCACATATCCCGCCACAACATTTTCGGATTTCTCAATGCGCTGGGCGGGGACTGCGCCGGCGCCGTTTCGCTTTGGCCGTCTGGACAGACTCCGGGCGTGGACAAGGGCCGCCTCCATCTACTTGATGAAACCGAATCCCTTGCGGTCCTTCACTCTCTGAAAAAGCGCCCGCTCTATGTGGGCGGCTTGGATGGCTACCGAATTTCCGGGGCGGGCGCCCAGAACAAGCTGATTGCCCGCATCGTCGACGGCAAAATCGCCCTGCCGCTTTTCGGAATGCCCTCCACGCACATAATCAAGCCGCCTGTCGAGGACTATCCCGATTCCGTTTTCAACGAATTGTTCGCCATGCGCCTGGCCGGACGCCTTGGGCTTCGCACAGCGGAATGCGGTCTTTTACGGCTTCAAAGCGAAGTTTTCTACTGGACGGAGCGATATGACCGGGAAATGGTCGGCGGAGAGATCCGAAGGTTGCATCAGGAGGATTTCTGCCAGGCGCTTGGCATTTCCGGAGAACTCAAGTACGAAAGCGAGGGAGGTCCATCCTTCAAGGCGTGCATGGAGGCGATGTCCGTGATGCGGATTTCGCTTGCGGACAGGCTGTCGTTCATTGACAGGATGATTTTCAACTTTCTCATTGGCAACGCCGACGCCCACGGCAAGAATTCGTCAATTCTCTACCGCGGGGGGAGCGGCCGCAGCCTTGCGCCGATATATGACGCCATGTCCACGGCCATATATCCCGGGCTTTCGCGAGTGAACGCCATGTCGATAGGAGGTGCCGAGCGCTTCGAGGATATCAGGCGCGACAGTTTTGCATCCTTGGCCGCCGAAGTCGGGATGCGCCCCGCGCTGGTGCTTTCCCGGCTCGACAACATCTGCGGGAAGATCGTCCATCTCAGCCAATCGCTCGAAAAGGAACTCTCCGTCGAGTGGCCGAACCCCGTCTATGGGAAAATCGGGGCTGTCATAGCGGCCCATGTCTCCGCCGTCTCGTGAGAGATGGTCTGGTTCCAGACGGAACCCCAGAACGAGCCGGAGGAGGTGTTCGGCGTGGAGTGACGCGTCCCCGTCCTCATCGGCTTTGCAAAGGAATGACGGGCGGCCCCTTCGGCCTGGACTCAGACGGGAGTTCTTTTACATCCCAGGCGGGAGTTTCCGGGAAGCAGGAAACCGCACTTCCAGGCGCCTCCGGCTCCCGCACGTGTCCGGTGCCGGATGACATTCCCGCCTTTCCTGAGACGCAGTCTGGTCAGCGCCGGGAAAATCTCCGGTCCGTGGAAGGTGCCGATGCTCTCGCCATTGACGAAGACCTCGCCCCAGTAGTCGTTGTACCTGAACACATCGTATTCGCCGTCCGCAGGGGCGATAAGCGTTGTCTCGACGTCGGCCCAGCGCGACCCGTCCTGCCCGCGGACGACGGCCGCCGGATAGAGGGCCTTTAGGTCCACATACTTTTCGCCGTTCGAGAGCGTGACGGGCGTCCCGTCCACCCTGTAGTTCCGAACGGGCAGCAGGCAGTCGAATGGCACCTTCGCCTCCGAGGCCTCGGCCACGCCGTCCCCGTTGAGCCAGACGAGGCGCGAATGCATTTCGCCGCACTTGTCGCACCGCCATGAAATCCGGTATTTTCCACGGAAGCCCCTGAACGACACCTTGCCGTCCTTTGCGGCGACGACAAGATTGGTCCTCCATTGATGGTTGACCAGGTCCTCAAGGGCCCAGTAGGCCGTCTTGGGACGCATGTCGCGCGTGAAGAGCCCCGAAATCGATGGTTCGCCCGGAAAGCCACAGCCGTCAACCACGTTCCACCACGTGATCCCGTTGATCTTTTCGGTGGAGAACCATGCCCTGTAGAGGTTGCGCGCGAGAATGGCCTGGACCATCTGTCCTCGAGGCGAAGGGTCGGGCGCGGCGATCGTGACCTCGGAGAGGTGGATGGGCCTGCCGGCCTTGGCAAGGGCATCGAAGCGTTTTGAAATCCCTTCCGGATGCGTCTTGGCGTACGTCTCCTCCGTGAACTCGCCGCGCGAAATCGAAGTGCTGTCCGCCGGATTGAAGAGATGCATCTGCGAGCCTACGACGTCAATCCGCGCGCCGTTGGCGGCCAGATCCTCGACTTGGTCGAAAAAGGGTCCCATGTCATATTCGTTGATGTCGAGCCTGGCCTTGGCCGGCAGGTACTTCTGGCACCACATGAAGGCGTTGAAGGCGTAGTCTGCGGGCATCGGGCCGTACCAGCTCGCGTCAAAGGCCTTTCTCCGCACGGCTCTGCGCCCGAAGCGGCGGTCGTAGTCGGCCGCGCTCTCGTTCACGACGTCCCAGGAGTCCACCCTGCTCCCGTAGCGGGCCGCGATGTCGCGGATGCGCTTCTCGTAGAAGTCCCGTTGGGCGCGGAGGAATGTCGGGACAAGCCTGGCGATTTCCTCTTCCGGCAGCCTCGCGTAAATCTTCGTCCACGCCTCGGACCAAGTCCTCGCCTCGGGACAAAGTCTGTCGCCCGTCGCCATGTTCTGCGCGCCCATCGGCGGCGGTACGTCTCGGGTGGGGATTCTGACGCCGCTCGCCTGCTCCAAGGCGGTCTTTTCGGACTCCGGGCAGAAATCATCCCAGAGCCAGGTCGGGAACATGCACGCGTTGTTGCCCCAGACGAGCGGATGTCCGTGAATGTGGCACCCCCGCGTCTTCAGAAAGCCAATGACAGGATCGACGGCGGGACGGCGCCAATGGGGCTGGCCCATCGGATCCGGGCAGTTGTTCCAGAAGGTCTCCGTGTCCTCGTAGCGCTCCTCGAAGCGCGGGGAGAAGGGATACACCTCAAGTGTGCGCCAATAGAATGCGACAGTCGCCGAGTTGAAGAGCGCGTCCTCCACGCCATACAACGCCTTGTAGCGGTCGTTCCACTCCTTTCGGCCGAGTTGGTTGAAGTTGAAGATGTGCGCCCCGAAAAGGAAATCGTGCGAGAGTTGCTCGATTTTGACTTCCGCGCCGTCCGGCGCGGCTACCGCAAACACGGCGTCGGCCTTGCGGTACTTTTCTATGTCGGCGTCGATACGGGCCTGAACGTCGGCGTTCCAGACCTCCCAATAAGCCTTGGACATGGCTGCGCTATCCATGTGGAATGGCTCTGCCACGTCCCGGAACCCGGCACCTGCCGCGTCTTCGATTCTGTCCGAAGCCATGCGATCTTCCTCCCGCGTTTTCACCTGCCGTTACTGGACCATGGGGTTCTAGCCAAACCCCGGACCGCATTTGCGGCCGGGGTTGAATTATCCTGAGGCCGGGAACACGCGCCCCTTGCGGACCTCATTCCAAACACAACCATTATCCTTGTTCCTCCCGCACTTTTCAAGAACAAACGACATGATTTTCGCAAATGATAACGTCATTTTTCGCAAATGATAACCATGTTCCGCGCCGGTCTTTGCTAAAATTCTACCCATGAATGCGCGAATCGGATTGCGCAGTCCCAATCGGGGCGGACCCCAAGGTGACGGCATGAAACGGACAAGGGCGATAGTATGCGATTTCGACGGGACGCTCTCCACGCTCAGAGGCGGCTGGGAGGCGGTCATGAAGGCATCGATGCTGCGCCATCTGCCGGACGAAAGGTGGATCGACGCCTTCATCGCCGAAACGGCGGGCGTCCAGACGATTCTCCAGATGAAGGGCTTCGTGGCGGAACTGCGGAGGCGTGGAATCGAGCGGCCTTCCGACGACCCCTGGTTCTACAAGGACGAATACAACGCCCTGCTCATGGAGACCGTCGGCGCGCGGCGCGCCGACGTGGCCGCCGGCCGGACGCCCGCCTCGGCGTACCGGGTTCCCGGCGCCCTGCCCTTTCTCCAGGCGCTGAAGATCCGCGGCGTCAAAATCTATTTCGCAAGCGGGACCGACGAGGCCGACATGCGGGCGGAGGCGGAACTGCTCGGATTCGCCGGCTACGCCGACGGCATGGCGGGGGCGCTTCCAAGGAGCGAGGCCTGCGCCAAGGAGTCCTCCATCCGCCGGCTTGCGGAGCAGGCGGCCGTCTCACCGTCCGAAATCGCCGTCATGGGGGACGGCAAGGTCGAAATCGCCCTTGGCAAGGCAATCGGCGCGCGGACGGTCGGGCTTGCGACGAACGAGGCGGACCTCTCCGTGGAGAACGCGGCGAAAAGGGCGCGGCTTGAGGCGGCCGGCGCGGACAGGATCGCCGCAGACCTGCGCGATCCCCGCCCGATCCTGGACTTCCTCGGCCTTGGCGCGAATCCGTCGCTCCCCTTCGACGGAATACGGACCTACGACGCGCGCGACCGCAGGAACCTCGTCACGATCGAGTCGATGCTCCGCCCCGGCGTCGATCCCGTCCCGGAGTGGACGGACGACGGCTTCGACGAACTCGTGGAACGCGTCGTGGAAGCGCGGCGGAAAGGCCGGCCGGTCGTGCTTTCGATGGGAGCCCACGTCATCAAGAACAACTTGTCGCTCTACCTGATCGACCTCATGGAGAGGGGCGTCGTCACGCATCTGGCCGGAAACGGCGCCTGCTCGATCCACGACTTCGAGCTGGGCTATCTCGGAGGGACGTCGGAGGACGTGCCGACGGCGATAGAGGACGGCTCCTTCGGGATGTGGGAGCAGACCGGACGCTGGATGAACGAGGCGATCCAGAAGGGCGTCGCCGAGGGCTGCGGCTATGGCGAGTCCCTGGCCAGGCACATCGACGCGCACCGCGGGGACTTCCCATTCCGCGGGCAGTGCGTCCTCTACCGGGCCTGGCGGCTTGGGATCCCCGCGACCTACCACATCGCGCTCGGCACGGACATCATCCACCAGCACCCGTCCGTCGATTTCGGCGCATTGGGCGTCGCAAGCGGGCGCGACTTCCACGCCATGTGCAACGCGATCTCGCAGCTGGACGGCGGCGTCTATCTGAACTTCGGCTCCGGCGTGATCGGCCCCGAGGTCTTCCTGAAGGCGCTGTCGATCAGCCGGAACCTCGGCTATCCCACGTTCATGATCACGACGGCGAACTTCGACCTCAAGCCGCTCGGCGACTACCGCCGCAAGATCGGCTACGACAACCCGGACTACTACTACCGTCCGCGGAAGAACATCGTCAACCGCCCGGTGTCGCGCGGCGGCAGGGGATGGCATTTCACAGGCGACCACAGGGAGACGATCCCGAATCTCTGGAAGGCGGTCGTGGCAAGGGTGTAGAATCAACCGGAGGCAAAGATGGAATACGATCTCGGAAGACTTGCAAAGGGGCGGATCGCCGTCGTCGGCGACTTCTGCCTCGACGTCTACTGGCGGGCGGACATGCGGCTCAGCGAACTCTCGCGCGAGACGCCGCACTTCCCCCTGCCCATCGTCGAGGAGCGGCTGTCGCCCGGCGGGGCCGGCAACGTCGTCGCGAACCTGCTCGCGCTGGAGCCGGCGGCTGTCCACGCCGTCGGCGTCTGCGGGACGGACTGGCGCGGAACGGCGCTGAGGGACCTGCTGCAAAAGGCCGGCGCCGACGTCTCGGGGCTGATCGCCGACCCCGGCCGCGTCACCGACACCTACATCAAGCCCCTGCGCATGGGGTATGCGGAGAACGTCGTCTACGAGGACCCGCGCCTCGACTTCGCCAACTACGACCATCCCGCGGCCGAGGCGGAGGCGAAGCTCCTCGCGGCCCTCGACCAGGCCGCCGGCGAGATCGACGTCCTCTGCGTCTGCGACCAGATGCGCCTCGGCTGCGTCACTGACGCCGTCCGCCGCCGCATCTGCGAACTGGGCAAGAGCGGGCTGACGGTCGTCGTCGACAGCCGCGAGCGCATTGTCCGCTACACGGACGTGATCGTCAAGCCGAACGCGGCCGAAGCGGCCTACGCCTTCGGCCTTGAGCGCGCCCATGCGCCCGCGGAGGAACTCGCCGCCGCGCTCGCGAGGCGGACCGGCAGGCCGGTCGTCGTGACCATGGGCGACAAGGGCTGCCTCGTCGCGGACGGCGGCCGCACGACGCGCATTCCCGCCCGCGAAGTGACGGGCGAAATCGACTTCTGCGGCGCGGGCGACACCTTCCTTTCCGCCTTCGCCGCCGCGACGGCGGGCGGATTCGCCCTCGCGGACGCGGCGCGCATCGCCTGCTGCGCCTCGGCCGTCACCATCAAAAAGCTCAAGACAACCGGCACCGCCACTAGGGCGGAACTCACCGAATCACTGGAGGGATACAGAGGATGAATGCGGCAACAGATCCAATCGACGACGTCGATGTCTTCATAGGGACGTCCGCGACCGGCCACACGACGCCGGCGGCGGCATACCCGCTGGGGCTCGTGCAGCCGGGACCGGACACCGGCAACGAGGACTGGGCCTACTGCTCCGGCTACCGCTTCGACGACGACCGAACCTACGGCTTCTCGCAGACGCACCTCAGCGGCACGGGGTGCCAGGGCCTCGGCGACATCCGGCTTTTCCCGTTCACCGGCGAGTGGAAGGGCGGCGAGTTCCAGGCGACGCTCGACAAGGCGACCGAAAAGGCCTCCCCCGGCGAATACGCCGTGACGCTCGAAGGCGGCATCGAGGCCGCCATGACGTGCTCCCGCCACGTCGCCTTCCACCGCTACCGCTGGCCGGCCGGGACGACGGACAGGCGCCTGCTCCTCGACTTCCAGTGGGGGCTGGTCTTCCCGGGGATGATCGACAACCACATCCTCTCCAGCGACATCTGGCGGACCTTCGACGGGTTCTCGGGCACGGTCTCCTCCTGGAACTGGACGAAGCGCGACGTCCATTTCGCCATCGCCTTCGACACGCCGGTCGCCGACGTCGAGACGCTGCCGCCGCGCGCGCCGTCGGAGCGCGCCCCGCGATACGTCGTGCGCTTCGCCCCGGGGGAGGCCCCCGTCCAGATCAAGGTCGCCCTCTCCACGTCCACGCCCTGCCGGGCGCGGCGGAACATGGAGAAGGAAGTGCCGCACTGGGACTGGACGAAGACGCGCGACGAGGCGCGCGACGCCTGGCGCGGCTACCTCTCGCGCATGGACGTCGAGGGCGCCACGCCGCGCGAGCGCCGCATCTTCCGCACCTGCCTCTACCACCTCTTCTGGCAGCCGAACGACATCGCCGACGCCGGCGAGAAGCCCTTCTACTCGACCTTCTCGCTCTGGGACACCTTCCGCGCCGCCCATCCGCTCTACACAATCGTCTCCCCCGAACTCGTCGACGACTTCGTGAACTCGTTCCTCCGCCACAACGCCAACTTCGGCTACCTGCCCGTCTGGCCCCTGTGGAAATACGACGAGCAGTCGATGATCGGCAACCACGCCGTGCCCGTGGCGGTCGACGCCTGGCTCAAGGGGTTCCGCGGCTTCGACGTGAACGCGCTGATGGACGCCGTCAACGACACGCTCCGCCGCTACCACCCCGGCCCAAAGGGCAGGGGCAAGCTGCGCGAGGCGTGGAACGAACTCGACAAGTACGGCTACCTGCCGTTCGACCTCTGCGGGCGCGAAACGGCCTCGCGCACGCTCGAAGGCTCCTACGACGACTGGTGCGCCCACCTTCTCGCCAAGTCTCTCGGACGCGACGACGACGCGGCCTTCTTCCTGAAACGCTCGCAGGCGTGGCGCAACGTCTTCGACCCCGAAACGGGCTTCATGCGCGCCAAGGACTCCCAGGGCCGCTTCCGCGAGCCCTTCGACCCCTTCCAGGTCAAGGCATGGGGGGACAAGACCGCCGACTACGTGGAGGGGAACGCCTGGCAGTCGTCGTGGCATGTCCTGCAGGACCCCGAAGGCCTCGTCGCGGCCCACGGCGGGCGCGAAAAGTTCGGCGAGAGGCTCAAGGGCCTCTTCGACGCGCCGGAGACCGACTACTCCTCCAGCGGCTACCAGGACATCACGGGCACGATTGGCCAGTACGCCCACGGCAACGAGCCATCGCACCACGCCATCTACCTCTTCCCCTACGCCGGGCGCGGCGACCTTGCGGCGCGCTATGTGCGGGAGGTCTTCGACAGGTTCTACATCGACGGCCCGGAAGGCGTCTGCGGCAACGAGGACTGCGGGCAGATCAGCGCCTGGTACCTCTTCTCGGCCGCCGGATTCTACCCCTTCAACCCCTGCGGCGGCGACTATGTGATCGGCGCGCCGCAGTTCCCGCGCCTGACCTTCAACCTGCCGGAGGGAAGAACCTTCACCGTCGTGGCGAACGGCATCTCGCGCGAGAACAAGTACGTGAAGTCCGTCGCGCTGAACGGCAGGCCGCTCGACGGGTTCATCGTCCGCCATGCGGACATCATGGCCGGCGGCGAACTGGTCTTCGAGATGGCGCCATGTCCGTGACTGGAAAGGCAGAGGCCGCCCCCCGCTGGATCGGGTGCGGCGACGACGACGCCGGCGACGCCGACGCGCCGCGCTTCCGGCGCGTCTTCGCCCTGCCCGGGGGCGAGATCGCCGAGGCGACCGTGGAGATTGCGGGCCTGGGCCTCTACGAACTCCATGTGAACGGCCGCAAGGCGGACGAGACGCGCGTCCTCGCGCCGGTCTGGAGCCACCCCGCGCGGCACGTGCTCGTCGACGCCTACGACGTCAAGGCGCTCCTCCGCCCCGGCCACCGCAACGTCCTCGGCGTCTGGCTCGCGAAGGGCTACGGCGACGACTTCAACAAGTGGGGCTGGCGCTGGACGCAGCCCAAGCGCGCGTGGGCGTGCCTCCGCGTCCGCATGGCGGACGGGGTGGAAACCGTCGTCGTCACGGACGGCGACTGGGAATGGACGCGCGACCAGCCCGTCCTCCACGCCTCGATCTACGGCGGCGAAATCTACGACGCCTCCCGCGCCGATCCCGCCTGGTGCCTGCCGGAAGGGTCGCAGGCGCGCTGGCGCAGGGCGGCCGTCCTCGACGGCGACGGCCCCGCCCTCGCGCCGAACACGGCCCCGCCGGTCCGGCGCTACGACCCGCTCAAGCCCGTCGCGGTCATCCCGATCCCGAATTGCTCGCAGGTCCTTGACTTCGGCCAGAACCGCGCCGGAGTCGTCGAAATCCGCGTCAAGGCGCCGCGCGGCACGCCCGTGCGGATCATTTGCGCGGAGGAGATGACGGACGACGGCTACAACCTCGACGCCTGGACGAGCCGCGCGGCACGGCAGCAGGACACGTACATCTGCGCCGGAACGGGCGACTGGGAGACCTGGATTCCCCGCTTCACCTACCACGGCTTCCGGTACGTCGAGGTCTCAGGCCTCCCGAAGGAGGCGGTGATGCCCGAGAACTTCACGGCGTGGGGCGTCTCCGCCGACCTCGCCCCCGCCGGTACCTTCGAATCGTCGGATCCCTTCCTGAACTGGCTTTTCGACGCCGCCCGCCGGAGCATGCGCTCGAACTTCATGGGCTACCCGACCGACTGCTGCATGCGCGACGAGCGCACCCCGTGCCTCATGGATTCGCAGTGCTACGAGGAGGCGGCCATGCAGGTCTTCGACATGCGCGCCTTCTACCTCAAGTGGCTCGACGACGTGCTGAACTACTCGACCAGCTACGACGGCCACAACCGCAATCCCGACTGGGAGGGCGACGGCATCTCGCTGGCGCACCGGCTATGGCTCTACTGCGGTTGCCGCGACGAAATCCGCGCCAGGTGGCAAGGGCTGCTCCGCCTCGCGGACCACTTCGCCGCGCGTCTGGAGGCGGGCGGCTGGCTCTGGCCCGACGGCGGCTTCGGCGACTGGTGCGCCCCCGCCGTGCGCGACGCCGACGGCTCCTTCAAGCGCGACGTCGTCGAGGTGAACACCATCCTCGCCGCCGCCCAGTTCGGGTGGATGGCGGACATGGCCGCCGACCTCGGGTTCGCGGACGACGCGGATCGCTTCGCCTCGCTGCGCGCCCGGACCTCCGCGCGCTATCGCGAGGCCTTCCTGAGCGGGGACGCGCTCGCCAGCCTCGTGCCGGACCAGACCGTTCTCGCCATGCCCCTCGCGCTGGGCCTCGTGCCGGACGCGGACGTCCCGGCCGTCCGCAAGGCGCTTGCGCGCCGCATCCGCGAGCGCGATGGCGGCAGGATCGACACGGGGATCTATGGCACCCGCTACCTTGGCGACGCGCTTATGGACGGCGGCGAGGGCGGGCTGTGGCTCGCGATGCTCAAGGGACCGGCCGAGCCGTCCTTCGGCTACATGCGCGAACGCGGCGCGACGACCCTCTGGGAGCAGTGGGCGTACCACGGCTGGATGCATTCGCACAACCACGCCATGATGGCGGGTTGCGCCGCGACGCTCTTCACCCGGCTTGCCGGCATACGCCCGCTGAAGCCCGGCTACGCCGAAGGGACCGTGAAGCCAATCGACATCCCGGGCGTCGACTCCTTCAAAGTCGTCCGCGAAACCCCGCGCGGGCGCATCGCCGTCGCCATGTCGCGCGACGCCGACGGGAAGCCCCGCTTTGACATCGACCACGACGGAAGGATGACGTTACGGGATTCATGATTTCGCAAAATATAATGTTATTTTTCGCAAAAGATAGTTTATGTGCGGGCGGACCTGTGCTACAATTTCCGCATATTCCTTAGTGTGCGGTTTGAATTGTTCCCGCCGGAAGGGATTGGAGAAAGGACGATTATGAACGCAATGACAGCCCAGAAAATGGACTCAACCTTGGACATCCGCGATTTCGGGGCGGCAGAAAATGCGTCGCCGGCGCAGAACGCCGCCGCCATCCAGCGCGCGCTTGACGCGGCGACGCTTGGTGCGAAGGGTGGGCGGCAATGCGTCGTCGTCCCTCCCGGAACGTTCGTCTCCGGCACGCTGTGGCTCCGCCCGCATGTGGAGCTTCACCTCGAAGAGGGCGCCGTGTTGAAGGCGAGTCCGGATTTCGCGGACTACAACGCCGAGGACGCGTATCCCGAAAACTGGGGCTGCCCGGTGCCCGAGCAGTGGAGAGGCCTTCATTTCATCATCGCCCGCGAGGCGGATGGATCGTCCATAACGGGTCCCGGGACGATTCACGGCAACGGCGACGCGTTCTTCGACGACAAACCCAAGGCCTACTACGACTGGATGAAGCCCGGCGCAACGTGCTGGTGGAACGGCATAAGGTGGGCGAAGGACAAGGAGAACCTGCGCCCCGGCCAGCTCGTCGCCTTCATTAAGTGCCGCGATGTCGCCGTGCGAGGCGTCACCATCCGCAACGCGCCGTGTTGGTCGCTGTGGTTCTGGGGCTGCGAAGGCGTCCGCGTCAGCGACTACACGGTGCGCAACGGCGAGAACGACGGCAATACGGACGGAATCGACATCGACTGCTCACGTGACGTTGTCCTGGAACGCGCCGACATCGACACCGGCGACGACGCAATCGCAATCCGCGCCTCGGCGCACGAATCCGCTCCGACGTCGCAGGGGCGGCTGGGCATCCCCGCGGTGACGGACGGCGTCCGCATCCATGACTGCCGATTGCGCTCCACGTCGTCCGTCTTTCGCATCGGCGTCGGGGAAGGCGTGATACGGAACGTCCTGGTAGACGGCGTGACGTGCGACCGTGGCGGCACGGCCGTCGACATTTACACGCTCTACGGAAAGCCCGAAGGCAACGGCACCGACATCGAGGACGTCACGTTCAGGAACTGTCGCTTTTCCGGATGCCGCATCGGGGTGGCCGTGCTATCCAACGGCGGCGACAGAGTCGCATTCGGCATCAGGCGCATTCGGTTCGAAAACTGCGACTTCGACGGTCTCCAGCCCGTCATCGCAAGCACGCCTGGCGTCCGCTTCCCCGTTGATGCGGGCGAAGTGGTCTTTGTCTAATCCGAAGTTCCAGCGGATTTCCTGAGACTCTACACGCGCCAACATTCTGGCTTTCAAGCAGTTACTGCGTGAGCGCGACGTGGGCGCGCGCTACAGTTACTGGACACGCTTCCGTACTGCTTGTCTTTGAATCCGCACGTCTGATTATAGCACACTTCAAAAATCGACGCAGAATATCTCATAATGCGGTCAGAGATTCCACATCCCCGGCGGACGGCGCGTTTTCACCGCGCCGACCGCCGGCGATGTGATGCTTTTTGTGGCTTCGGGGCCTCCGGCGGGGGGCTGCGGGCACACTCCCCCCTTTCCCCCCGATGGCCCGCGGGACGCCGGGTCCGGCTATTCGGCGGGATGCCGGCGGAACCCCCGGCCCGTCAGGAGCAGTCGGCCTCCCTTTCGTACTCCCTGCCCAGATAGACGGTCGCGGGTTCGTATTCGCCGAAGTCGGTGTGGTGGAGCGCCTCGCACATCTTCCGCGCCCACATCGACTGCGTGACCTTCCGGCAGCCCCTTGCGAGCTTCTTCAGCATCCCCGAGTTGAAGACCTGCCAGACGTTGTGCGCGAACTGCATCAGCAGGTGCATGGCGCGGCTGGCGTTCTCGTTGTTGCAGAAGGTGTGTTCGAGTCCGAAGCCGTCCTCGCCCTTCGCCTTCTGCGTCTTGAAGCTGTTCTCGACCGTCCATCTGCGGCGCCCCCACTCGGCGACCTTCTGCGCGGCCGCGGCCGCGCCGACGTCGAGGTCCGTGGCGAACTGCCCGTGGTACGCTTCGCCGACGGGCTTCTCCTGGTGGCACTCGACGACGTTCACGGTGCTTTCGCCGAGCTTCACGCCCTCCGCCCAGCGCAGCGCCCCGATTGTCCGCCACCCGCCCTTCGCGCACTTCCGCCTCATCGGCCCCCGGCTCTCCCCGTCCAGCGCCATGAGGGACTGGGCCTCCGCGAACGCGGCGGGGCTGCGCCCCTCCTTGAAGGTGAAGATGTAGTGCCAGCCGTTCCGGCGGCACGTCTCGATGACGGGGCTGCAGCAGTAGAGCGCGTCGCCGGTGATTACCAGCCCGTACCCCCCGAACCACTTCCGGAGCCTGTTTTCGATCCGCTTCCACGCCGCGTACTCGCAGTCCCGCTTCTGCCGCTCGTTCCCCGGGTCGTAGGGCTTCACGGGTTCCACCAGTATGGTCACTGCCCAGCCCCACGGCGTCAGGATCTTCGCCTCCAGGGCGTACCGGTTGCGTCTGTTCCCGGCGAACCGGCGCCCGCGCCGCGACTCCACCTCCGTGCCGTCAACGGACACGACGAGGCACCCGTGCAGCCGCGCGGCCTCGAACAGCTTCTCGGCTATGAGCGCCCGGACGAACCGGACGATGAGCATCTGCAGCCGGCCCGTCCTTGCGACGGCCAGCAGCCTGCACCACGTCTCGGAGCACGGCACGGTCAGCCGCTCGCCCTCCGGCCACCGCGTCTGCCCCGACATCCTGAACACGTTCCGCGCGTAGGCCTCGTCGTTGCGGTCGCAGTCCATCTTGTTGCGGGACGTGCGGCGTGTGAGGAGGCCCAGCACGACGGTCCAGAGCTTCGTCTCGTTGTCGTACAGCGCGCCGTCCCCGCCCTGCCGCGGGGACGCGCTCCTGAAGAACCCGTTTATGTGGTCGCGGAACTTCCAGACCCAGGAGATCAGCCTTTCCGCCGCGACGCGGCCCTGCGGGTTCCCCCCTGGCCTGCGGCCGGGGCGGCCCCTCGGCCTCCGCGGCCCGCCCGCGCGCCGGCGATCCTCTCCTTCAGCTCCTTCCGGGACCACTCGCTCATCTCGAGCAGGAGGCCCCTCAGCTCCCGCCAGTTCCCCACGAGCCGGCGGACTTCCGCCTCCATCGACACGGGGACGTATAGGCAGCGGGTCTTCCCGCCCTCCTTGTCCGTCAGCGTGAAGCGCTTCGCGTTCCCGACTGTCTGCGTGTTCAGCGTCCCCGCCAACACGCGCTCGCGGAGCAGGAGCGTGCGCACCCGCGAGACTGTCGCCTTGTACCCGGCCAGGTCTGTTTTTTTGTTCATGGTAGGTAATTATACCTACTATCCGGACGGAAGTCAAGGGGAAAATGATGGAAAAGGCGAAAAATATTTCAGGGGCGGGCGCCACAGGGCCGCCCGCCCCTAACCCGAAGCGGCGCGCCGGCGGCTGCCGCCGCCGACAAATCAGGGATTTGGAATCTCTGTCAGGGTGGGGTCATTTTTCGCCAAGCGCCCCCCAAGGTTTAAGGGTCGAAGCGTTAGCTTCCCATGCGGTAGTCGAGGGCGGCGGGTGGCGTGTAGCGCTTGCCGAATTCGGACTTCTGCTCTGGAGTCGCGAGGACGCCGGGCGCCACGAGGCCATCCTTGCGTGCCTGAATTTCGATCCAGAGCTCGCCGGACATTGACTCGCCTTCGCGCATGTCCGCCGGGGGAGGCGTGGCGAGGACGATCTTCTCGGCTTCGTCGAGACGACCGAGCAACGCGAGGGCCCGCGCCTCGAGAAGGCGAATGCGCGCGTCGTTCCGCACGTCGCCCTTCAGCGAACCAGTG
>JAEEGL010320993.1_pt1 | contig 16628 bp, 17 predicted proteins | sample 9134231 | NCBI WGS metagenome assembly JAEEGL01 (sample SAMN16246548, study PRJNA631951) | gut metagenome | biome: gut microbiome; feature: rumen; material: fiber-attached | host: Bos | place: Iran: Karaj | collected 2018-10 | reverse complement strand
GTTCGGCATTGAAGACGAGCAGCTATATATGGAAGAGGTAGACGGCAAGAAACTCATAGTTCCTGCTGAAAAATTCGGAGTAAAAATCCTCTCTATCGGTTTCGTAGTGAGCAAAGACCAGGCTGTTCTGTGGCGTGGCGCTATGGCAAGCAATGCCCTCAAACAACTCATTACCGAGGCCAACTGGGGTGAGCTTGACTACTTCATCATCGATATGCCACCTGGCACAAGCGATATTCACCTGACACTGGTTCAGACCCTCGCAATAACTGGTGCCATCGTTGTCACCACGCCTCAAGAAGTAGCTCTCGCCGATGCCCGCAAGGGTGTGTCGATGTTCCTTGGAGAACATGTGAACGTTCCTGTTCTTGGTATCGTTGAGAACATGTCATGGTTTACTCCTGCTGCTCATCCCGACGAAAAATATTACATCTTCGGCCGTGACGGAGGCAAAGAGCTTGCCGAAAAACTCAATGTTCGTCTGCTAGGACAGATTCCTCTGGTGGCTGGCATTTGCAAGGGTGGAGATGACGGCATTCCTGTAATTCTGCAGAATTCGGTATCAGGCGCCTCGTTCATGAAACTGGGAAATGCCGTGTGCGACGCTATTGACGAGCGAAATGCTACACTTCCTCCCACTAAACGTGTTATAACTCACTGATCATTATCGTAATTCATAACATAAAACACATTAAGACTATTATGAAAAAGATCTTATTATTTTTAACCGTTGCTGCAGCCATCATAATTTCAGGCTGTAACAAAGTACCTATTTCGGGACGAAACCAACTGAATCTGGTATCCGACAGTGAGGTGCTCCAGTCAAGTCTTGCTTCTTACAAGGAGTACATCAGTAAAGCACAACTTTCTACCCAGACTGTAAAGAGTGAACAAGTTACCCGCGTTGGTCGTAAGATTGCAGCCGCTACCGAGGCCTATCTTAACAGTCACGGCATGAGCGATCAGGTCAAGAACTTTGCTTGGGAATTCAATCTGGTTCGCGACAATCAGCTCAACGCTTTCTGTATGCCTGGTGGTAAAATCGTTGTTTACGAAGGCATCATGAACATCATTAGCAGCGACGATGAACTCGCTGTAGTACTCGGTCACGAAGTGGCTCACGCTGTTGCAAAACACAGCAACGAGCGACTCAGCCAGCAGAAGGCACTGGAATATGGTGGTGCTATTTTGGGTGCCATCACTCAAAATGCCAGCCAAAACACTCAAGCCATTGCTAGCCAGGTGTTTGGTTTGGGGGCAAACTATGGTGTTATGCTCCCCTTCTCTCGCAAACATGAGACAGAAGCCGACAACATTGGTCTGGTGCTGATGACAATGGCAGGCTACAACCCCGACTGCGCTCTCACTTTCTGGCAGAAAATGAGTGCCGGCAGCACAAACACTAAAGCAGAGTTCATGAGCACTCACCCCAGCGATGCCAGCCGTATCGCTAACCTGCAGAAGCAACTGCCAAAAGTTAAGCAAGAGTATGGTGCTTACATCAAAGCCAGCACTCCTGCCACCACAACAACAACCACCAAGAAGTCAAGTAAAACTACCAAAAAGACTTCAACCAAAAAGAAATAATCTTTCTTTTCGGACTACAAGAACAGAAGTGGCGGTTCATGGAACCGCCACTTTTTTTATAATGTTGCTTATTGCAAATCAATCATTTAGTTGTTATTCTGCATCAATCTTGCTCTTGTGCAACCGTGGCAAGAAATAAGATGTCTCGCCTTTCTTAACTTCCACATTCCCAGTAACAGTTTCGTAGCCCTGAGCTTCACAAACCAAAGTGTACTTACCGGGTTTCAGATAGAAGAATCCGAAAAAGCCATTATACTCATTGTCAACCTGATAATGTCTGATTCTAACACCTCGTGAGTCAAGCAGATAGACTCTTGCACCATTGAGTGGAAGCCACTGGTCATCACTGCCGTCAATGTAGTTGAACCGAGGATTATTAATCAGCTCATCAGCACTCTTGATAGTGCCGGCAATGTAACCGTACTTCTCGGGTTTTCCACCAAACCAAGCATTAATTCCACGAAAGTGGCGAATACCCTCCATGCGACAATAGTCGCGATTCATGAGTCGCTGACGCTCAGGCTGGTAGCTATGAAAAGAACCTTCAACCAAAAAACTTGGCACCCTATGTTTGAGCACTGCCAGCCAACCGGTATATCCCAACACATTAGGTGTTCCTGGTGGTGTTCCTCCCATCCAGGTGAGGTCACCGGCAATATATCGGTCTGTTTCCTTCACTGACCACACCGTTAGAGGATTGTCATAGGCATAAGGAAACGCCACCGTTGCTCGGTCAATGCTTCCCTTTGCATAGTCATTTCCCGTTTCACCACGATACATATACAACAGGTAATTAACCTTCTTTCCGTCTTCACCCCCTGTGGCATTGCTGTGCAGAGCTATGAAATAGTCAGGATTGATTGAATCCACCTGACACGCAATCTTTTGCAGAGTAATGAGCTGCTGCTCACCATTCTCGTCGGCATAGGTCTCAAAGCGGTCGTTCACAGTTGCGTTCTTATCGCCTTCCGACACCCATCCGTTGCGTGTACGCGACATTATCACCCTCGCCCCGGCGGCTTTGAGTCTGTCGCGCAATTCAAGACCTTTCCACAAGCATGTCTTAGATTCAAAAAAGCTCATGGTATCCATAGCCTCGTAATTTACGGTAGCGTGTGGCCGGTCGTTAACTGTCCATCCACCATGACCTGGATTGACATAAATCACTCGTCCTTTTAATCCCTTTGCCGCTGCGGGCATCATGGCCAACATCATGGCGGCAATTATAATAATTGTATTTTTCATAGGTACAAAAATAGCTATTTTTCCACAATTACAAGCTATTACGCTCCTGTTTTTTGAAGTTTTTCATTATCTTTGCACACTATGAAACGCAAGCGCATAAAGAAAATTCTGCTTTGGAACTTAGCAGTCGTTTTAGTGCTGGCATTAGCTACACTTGTTGGTGCAAGTCTATATATGCTTGATTATGCTCTAGCGACCAATAAGAGAAGCCATCAGGAGGCAATGGAACGATTCTACAAACGTGAACCGGGAAACATGAAACCATGGGTCGATTCACTACAGGACAATCATTGCCTGCACGACACTAGCCTTATGATAGACGGGCGAGGCACTATGCGCGCCATTTACATAACAGCGGCAAAGCCCACCAACAAAGTTGCGGTGCTAGTGCACGGCTACAAAGACCGCGCCGAGTCGATGCTTCACATTGCTCACATCTATAATTACCACCTTGGCTACAATGTTCTGCTGCCACATTTACACGCTCACGGCGACAGCGATGGCGACAATATCGACATGGGTTGGCTCGACCGCCTCGACATTATGGAATGGATGAATCTTGCTGATTCGATGTTCCGAGGCGACTCAACTGCTACTCAAATGGTAGTTCACGGCATTTCAATGGGAGGAGCCACAACAATGTGTGTCAGTGGCGAGGCTTGCCCTCCCTATGTAAAATGTTTTGTTGAAGATTGTGGTTATACAAGCGTTTGGGATGAGTTTTCCGGAGAACTTCGCAATCAGTTTGACTTGCCTGAATTTCCAATTATGCACCTAACGAGCGCATTATGCAAAATGCGCTATGGATGGTCGTTTGGCGAAGCTTCTGCATTGAAACAAGTCAAGAAATCGACTCTGCCCATGCTATTCATACATGGCGATGCCGATACCTTCGTGCCCTACTCCATGCTCGACAAGCTGTATAATGCCAAGCAGAAAGGTTACAAAGAAAAATATGTAACTCACGGAACCGAACATGCCCGCTCTTTCTCTGAGCATCAGGCCGAATATACACAACGCGTAGAAACCTTTGTAAATAGCTTTATCAAATAGCAATTGCATCCTGATTCTGCAACATTTATAAAACAAACACTTTGCAAACATTAATTGTCATAACAGGACCCACAGGCGTGGGGAAAACGGCTGCAGCAATCGAAGTAGCTCAACACTTTGGCTGCGACATTATCAATGCCGACTCGCGTCAGGTGTTCCGTGGCATTCCCATAGGCACCGCAGCCCCAACATTAGAGGAGCAAGCTCTTGTTACACATCACTTTGTCCAGTTCAAGGAACTTGACGAATACTACAGTGCAGCACAGTTTGAAGCCGACGTTATGGCATTACTGCCTTCACTGTGGGAGCGTTGTGACTATGCGGTAATGTGTGGCGGATCGATGATGTATGTCGATGCAGTGTGCCGGGGCATTGACCAAATTCCTGATATCAGCAACGAGATACGAACTACTGTCAGGCAAGAATGGCATGAGCATGGACTAGAACCATTGCTCAACGAATTACAATGCCTTGACCCAGAGTATTATGACATAGTTGACAAGAAAAACCATGTGCGAGTAATACATGCCATTGAAGTGTGTCGCCAGACAGGTGTGCCCTACTCCACGCTTCGCACCGGTAAAACAAAGGAACGCCCATTCAATATAATAAAAATTGGCCTCAATCTCGACCGCCAGCTACTATTCGACCGCATCAACCATCGAGTCGATGCCATGATAGAGCAAGGGCTGGAGCTGGAAGCACGTGGAGTATATCACCTGCGCCACCTCAACTCGTTAAACACTGTGGGTTATAAGGAGATGTTTGCCTATTTCGATGGCACGATGAATCTCACGACAGCGATTGAGCGCATCAAGAAGAATACCCGCGTCTATGCCAAAAAGCAGCTCACCTGGTTTAAACGCGACCCTAATATCACATGGTGCACACCGCAAGAATGCAATTCAACCATCAACAGCAAACTGTCAATGCTATGAGAGAGAGAAAGGACATATCGCCTGAAAACGCTTTTCTGCGACTGGCTACGCTGTGTGCGCGTTGTGAGCAGGCCGAAGGTGATTTGCGAAAGAAACTTCGCGACTGGAAAATTGGCATTAGCGATGCCAATGCTATTATAGAACGCCTCAAAGCTGAGCGATACCTCGACAATGAACGCTTTGCAAACGCCTACTGTCGAGACAAGCTTCGTTTTAATGGCTGGGGACGCATAAAAATATCATTCATGCTCAAGGGCAAGGGCATAGAACAAGACTATATCGATGCTGCCATTGCCATGATTGACGAGGAACAATACTGTCAAATCCTTGATGATGCACTTGAGGCAAAGCTCAAAACCCTGAAAGACAAGACACCTGAGCAGACTCGTGCTGCACTCATGCGCTTTGCAGCCTCAAGAGGCTTTGAACCAAATCTCATCTTTCCTGCTATTGATAAACTGATGAATTACAATGATGAAATTTAGAGACCTCATAGCCTGCGCCACAAATGTCCTTATGCCGCGCACTTGTGCCGTCTGTGACAAGCCACTGGATGCCGACGAACATTTCCTATGCCGCAAGTGCCTGATGGAACTGCCTCGCACACACTATGAGGATATCGACTTCAATCCTTTCGAGCAGCTGATGGCAGGAAAAGTGCCGGTTGAACGTTGTACAAGCTATTTCTTTTACCACAAGAGCGACCCTTATGCATCTATCCTGCATGACATTAAGTATCGCCATGTACCCACTATGGGCCGATGGCTCTCCGAGCGGGCCGCCAACGATATGCGTGACAGTGGCTTCTTCGATGGCATCGATGCCATTGTTCCAGTCCCGCTTCATTACACCAAACTCGCCAGTCGTGGTTATAATCAGAGTCATTATCTTGCTCAAGGTCTTTCTCGAGTCATAGGAGCTCCGGTGATTAAAGGCATTAAAGCGGTGCGAGAACATTCCTCTCAAACTCACAAAGATGCTGTTGAGCGTGCAAAGAATATAGAAGGAATGTTCGCTGCCAATACACGACACATCAAAGAACTTACCGGCAAGCATGTTCTAATCGTCGATGACGTGGTGACAACAGGCTCCACTTTGCTGGCATGTGCCACTGCCTTGCATAAAGAAATAGCTGGGGTGAAACTCTCGCTTTTCACCCTCGCAGCAGCACAACTTGAATAAGAATTGATAGAAACAACAGGAATGATTTGGAATTGTAGACTGAAAGCCTCTCATTCCACATTCCATTATTTTTTACAACTCGCCATATGGAAGTTTGGCAATCATCTCACCTAACTTGTCGGCACCTTCCTTAAGCTTTCCTCCCACCATTGCCTTCAGCATGAAAGGCAATTCAATGCTGAGTTCTGCCACGCTCTGGGTATGTCCCTCATCAATAGGCTCAAGATTAATGGTCATTGCAAATGGTACCGGAGATGACTGAGCAGTAAATTTAACCATCGTGGGCTCAACACTCTCGCTCACGCTTAGCTTCAAAGCCCCCATCGGAGACTCCACACTGATGCCGTCATCCTCAAATTTCACCTTTTCGAGATGTTCACGGGCCTCTTCAGGCAGACGGTCCAGGTTATTGTCAAGGTGTGCCTTGAACACGCGTGGGTCACTCAATTTGCTATATATTACCTCGATTCCATAATCGATTATTGACTTGTCGCTTTTATATGTTTCCATTATCTTAATTTGAGTTTATCTTCCTTTATTACAACAATTAATCTATCCTAATTGAAGACGGAGTCCAGCTCTCAGGATCCTCATGCCACATATCCAGAACGTCAATATCCTTGTCCTGAATATACTGAGTGGCTAGTGCCGCCTCAATCATCGCATTATAATTCGTAAGAGTTAGGAGTTGTAATTCCTCCTGGGCAAACGAATCGATGGCCTCCTGGAACTGATAGGTGAACATTGCTACCATTCCGAGGACATCGCCACCTGCAAGCTGCATCTCATGAAAAGCCTTGATGGCATTATGTCCTGTTGATACCAGGTCCTCGATGAGAACCACCTTCTGGCCTGGCTTGAAATTACCCTCTATCACGTTCTCAAGACCATGGTCCTTAGGGACATCACGCACATAGACAAAGGGCAATCCCAGCGTGTCGGCAACAAGCGCTCCAATAGCGATAGAGCCCATTGCCACGCTTGCAACGACCTCGGCATCAGGGAAATTCTCAAGTATAAGCCGCGACAGTTCCACCTTCACAAACCGTCTAACATCGGGGTATGACAGGGTGATTTTGTTGTCATTATAGATGGGTGCATTCCACCCGTTAGCCCAGAGGAATGGCCTGTCGGGTTGAAGCATTATAGCATTAATTTTCAGTAATCTCTTAGCTAATGTCAAATCTAAACTATCCATATTCTAAATTAAGAATTGATGATTTTGAGGACAAAATTAGAAAAAAATAGTGTAGAGATTAAAATAATTGCTTATAAATTACATGTTTTTAGTCATTTTTTGTACTTTTGCAGTATGAAGCAGAAAAAAACCAATAGGTTGTCACGGCTGATAATCACTGGTGCCGCTTTAGCTATTGCAATAATGATGGTATTCGCTTATGCCATCACTCCCGAGACGCCACAACCCATCAAAAAGCCCATCAGGGTTATGGGTGGCAGTGCCAACCTGAGAAACATATACCGATTCCATGACATCAATGACACACAGATTGTTGCAGCGCAACAGTTTGGCATTGAGCCTGTGAAGACACGTGATGACATTGACAGTGTGTTCATCAGCAGCTTGCAGCTGATTGAGACGTCAAACCTCTTGAGGGTGGACAAACTCACCCACTCGGTGCCCTATCTCACTCCTAACGCCGCAGAACTGCTCTACACCATTGCAACTAATTTCCAGGACAAACTTCAGAGCCAGGGACTGGCACAGTATCAGATTATTGCAACATCATTCCTGCGCACCGAAGATGACGTGCGGCGGCTAAGGCGTGTCAACCGCAATGCTGTAATCAACAGTTGCCACATGTATGCCACCACGTTCGACATCGCCTACAACTGTTTTGAGCAGGTCGACAGTCTGCCCGATTTTGAGGGCGCCACAAGTTCTCACAAGGTTCTTGTAAATACTCTTGGCGAAACTCTCAAAGAACTGAGAGACAGTGAACGATGCTATGTGAAATTTGAACGTGGACAGCCTTGCTTCCATATCACCACACGAAAGTAAATCATTAACCTGTAATAAACTTATTATTCACTTCTAAATTAACAAGAAAATGAAAAAGTATTTAGCTGAAATGGTGGGCACCATGGTGCTCGTGTTAATGGGATGCGGCGTTGCCGTAAGTCTCGGTTGTGACCCCGTCGGCAACATTCCTGCAGTAGTGGGAACAGCTTTGGCTTTTGGTTTGGCAGTAGTTGCTATGGCCTACACTATAGGTGGTATCAGCGGTTGCCACATCAACCCGGCAATCACCCTGGGATGCTTCCTCACCAAGCGCATCAGCGCTAAGGATTGCGCCATGTACATGATTTTCCAAGTTATTGGCGCATTCATCGGTTCGGCAATTCTCTTCCTCCTCACCTGCAACAGCAGTGGTATTGAAGGCACTGGAGCCAACAACCTGCAGCAAGGTGTTGAAATGTGGGGTGGCCTTATCGCCGAGATTGTATTCACTTGCGTATTCGTTCTCGTTGTGCTTGGCGCTACAGCTAAGACTAACGGCGCTACCAACAATTTCGCCGGTTTGGCAATCGGTCTGGCACTCGTGCTCGTTCACCTTGTGTGCATCCGCTACACCGGCACCAGCGTTAACCCAGCACGTTCTATCGCTCCAGCCGTATTTGAGGGTGGCGAGGCGCTTCAGAATCTGTGGATATTCATCGTTGGCCCATTCGTTGGAGCTATCCTGGCAGCCATAATCTGGAAGATTATAGATCCCATTTGCTGCTGCAAATGCAAAAAAGAGAATGACGAGAAAGAAGACTAATTCTTTTTCTTCCACCCAAAAGAATCCCTCGCACCAACACATGTGAGGGATTTTTTTGCAATTCTCAAAAGGTGTTATTAATTTTGCAGAATAAACATCCATACAATTAATAATGCATATCAACTATTTTAAACCGATATTGGCATTCCTGCTAATCGTAGCAGTGGCGGCAGGTTGCAACTCGAAAAAAGCCGAAAAACCCTCGCGACTGGTAAGCAAAGCTGCAGCCGTGGCTACCGATGCCGCAAAAAAGCTTACCGAGACCGACCATACCGATACACTAGCCATGCAAAACTGCATTCTTGAGGCAAAAGCCGCTCAAACCGAGTTCCAGGTTGCCGGCGACACAGCTGCCATCAACAGCTTTAACCGTGCCTATAAGCAGTATTTGGTTAAGAATGATCCCGACCTTGCCAAGGAGATATTTGTCGAGCGTCCAAAAAACCTGCCCGACAATGAACCTTGGGATGAATTTGAACAATTAGTAGAAGACCCAGAACCAAAATAAGACAACAATGCACAACTACAATCATTATCTCAACCTCGTAAATGAGGCTATCAACAACCTCAGGTTGCCGGCACAGCCAGCACAGCTCTATAATCCCATCAGCTACACAATGGCGCTGGGAGGAAAGCGAATACGCCCCGTGCTCACCCTCATGACTTGTGAAGCCATGGGTGGAAATCCACGTGATGCCGTCAACGCAGCTCTTGGAATTGAATTGTTCCATAACTTCACCCTGATTCATGACGATGTAATGGACCGCGCCGACTTGCGCCGAGGCAAACCCACAGTGCATCGCCGCTGGAACGACAACGTTGCAATCCTCAGCGGTGACGCCATGCTGACACTCGCAACACAGGCCATCTCTAAAGTTGACACTGAAGTCCTCCCTGACATTCTCGATCTGTTCAATGCCACAGCAATGGAAGTCTATGAAGGCCAGCAATGGGACATGGAATATGAAGACCGCAACGACGTGACCGTTGATGAATACATGAAGATGATTCGCCTCAAGACATCGGTGCTGCTTGGCTGCGCCTGCAAGACCGGAGCCATCATTGCCCGTGCCAGTGAGGAAAATGCACGCAACATCTACGAGATGGCGGTGAATCTGGGAATTGCATTCCAGCTTCAGGACGACTATCTCGACGTGTGGGGCGACCCTGCCACCTTCGGCAAGGAAATTGGCGGCGACATCATCAACAACAAGAAGACATTCCTGCTCATCAATGCCATACAAAATGCGGCTGGCAACGATGAAAAAGCCCTCAAGCACTGGCTCAGCGACAGCACCTCGCCCAAGCAAGAAAAGATTAAGGCCGTCACACAACTTTACGAGGAACTAGGTGTTAAAATCCTGGCACAGAACGCTATCGTTAACTACTCACACAAGGCCCTCGACCTGCTGCACGAAGTGAAGATGAGCTATGATGCCTACAAGGAATTTGAAACATTGATTAAAAAACTGATTAACAGAAACCGGTAAAAGCTGTCTATTATCAGTTTATAGTTTCTTGAACTCCTACATTCTTCACTAATAACTATATCTATGATTGACTCTCACAGCCACATCTACTGCGACGACTTCGACAATGACCGCAAGCAGGTGATAGCACGGGCGCAAGCAGCCAGCGTGCGCCACATAATCCTGCCTAACGAGAATGTCGAGAGCGTGAAGCGAGTTGTGGCTGTGCGTGAAGCCTTTCCTGACTACATTTCCATCGCCTTGGGGCTTCATCCTGAAGATGTGGACGGAGATTTCGAGCAACAGCTGGCACTGATGCGCCCTATGCTTGACCTATACAAGCCTGTGGCTGTGGGCGAGATTGGCATTGACCTGTACTGGGATGCAACATGGCGAGAACAGCAGATGCAAGCTCTCGACACACAGCTGCACTGGTGCAAGGAGTTGGGCATTCCTTTCATCATGCACTGCCGCAATGCTCTTGACGAGATTCTCAACGTGCTCGACAACTTTGGCGAACCGCTGCCTCGTGGTGTCTTCCACAGTTTCACAGGTACGCCGCAAGAGGTGGAGCAAGTGCGGCAGCGAGGCGATTTCTACTTTGGAGTGAACGGTATCGTCACTTTCAAGAAAAGCAATGTGAAAGACATCCTGCCTGTAGTTGGGCTCGACCGGCTGCTGCTTGAGACCGACTCTCCTTACCTGTCACCGGTGCCCAACCGTGGCAAGCGCAACGAGAGCGCCAATATTCCCTACATTTGCCAGTTCATTGCCCAGGCGCTTGGGGTCACGAGCGACGAGGTGTCGCAAGCTACCGACCGTAACGCAATCGCCCTTTTCAACCTTGACATCCAATAATCAATCTCCATGGACAGGAAAAGCACAATTATTTTTCTTCTCGCAGCCATTTGCGTCATCAAGGTCCACGCCCTCGACATTCCAAAAGGGACGTTCTACTTCGACAATTCCCTTACCCGATATTCGGTTGTCAAGTTTGTCTTTGGAAGTTATAGCAATGCCGAGAGTTATGTCTATTCCATGACCGATGAGGGTAATAACGTGTGGAGCATAACCATCCCCGAAACGGTAACAGGAATGTACCGGTACACCTTTGCCGAGACGTCGCTGCCCGACGGCTTCATCGCCGAGACCTTTCCAAGCCTGAAAGAACGCATCAGTCACAGCCTTAACGAGAAACGCACCGCAACATGCGACTACACCATTCCCGTGGGGTGGATTTTCACGCCAACCAGCGGCGACAACTGGGCTGCAGGATCATGGAAAAGACTTGGTGGCGCTCCTTCTTACTCAGGCACTCTGCCGGTAATGTTTATCAATACCGAAGACGGTGTGCCCATCACCTCAAGGGAAGAATATGTCTACGCCTACTATTACCTCGACAACATGGGCATTGAGGGAGTGGAGAGCGTTGGGGCTGAAGATGCGCCACAACCGCTGGAGATTCGTGGACGCGGAAACTACACTTGGACATCATTCGAGAAAAAGCCCTATCGGCTCAAGCTAGACACGAAAACTGCCCTGCTGGGCATGAAGCGCAACAAGAACTGGGCACTGCTCGCACATCCCGACGACTATCTGGGATTCCTGCGAAATACCGTGGGCTTTGAGGTGAGCCGACTGCTTGGACTGGCGTGGACACCATCTCAGCAACCTGTGGAAGTGGTGCTCAACGGCGAATATATAGGTCTTTACATGCTCACCGAGACGGTGCGCGTGGAGCCCGACCGCGTGAACATTACCCAACAGGCCGACTACGAGACCAATCCATTCCTTATCTCTGGCGGATGGCTCGTCGAGATTGACAACTACCAGGAAGAGGAACAAGTAAGGACAGTAGAGAGTAACGGCCAGCAAATCTTGTCAACCTACAAGTCACCCGAGCATCTCAGCGACCAGCAGCGCACCTATCTCACAGGCCTGATTAATACCGCAAACTCCTGCATCTATGCTGCCGACAAAACCGACAACACTTGGGAGCAGTATATCGACCCCGACACACTGGCTTGCTTCTATATCACGCAGGAACTGCTCGACGACACCGAGTCATTCCACGGCAGCTGCTTCTGGCACAAGGATCGTGGTTCGGACAAAAAGATAATGTTTGGCCCTGTTTGGGACTTCGGCAACGCTTACCACCGAAGCATCGGGCGCTTTATCTACGACCGCCCGGCATTTACACAGACGTGGATTGGAGAGATTGCTAAATTCCCTCATTTCCAAGAGATTGTAAAGAAGCATTGGGACCGTTTCGTGCGCTTCCACTACAAAAAGATTGACGGTTTTATCGACAGGTTTATCGACCAGATTTACACTGCGGCACTCTGCGATGCCGACCGCTGGCCCCAGTATGGCAACGCCGACATTCTTAACGACCGCACAACCTTCAAGAACTATTTCAATGCCAAATATCAATGGCTGCTCTCAAAGTGGGGAGAACCAACAATACTCATTGGCGACGTGAATCTTGACGGCTCGGTAAATGCTGCCGACGTCACTGCAGTCTACAGCATCATCCTGGGCACTGCGAGCGTCAGCGACGAGGCCATCGCACTAGCCGACGTGAATCTTGACGGCTCGATCAACGCTGCCGACGTCACCATGCTCTACAGCATCATCCTCGGCCACTAATCAACGCATAATTCACAGCCTGTTTTTTAAGAAAATCAATGACAAGATATGCGTTGTTGAACGCCCGATTGAATTAATTGTTGTTCAAGTTGTTTGAAAGCTATAATCGGTATGGTCTGTGGGTAATCACGTGCAATAATTCACTGTTTTTGCAGTTTATTTATATAAAAACAATATATCTCATGAGACTACATATTACCATAATAGTATTGGCCGTTGCCGCGCTCTTCTCTAGTGCCGCCACGGTAGAGAACGAATATTTCGCTTTTTCCACACCCGACGACAGCTGGTTCCTCACCAACGATGACGCTCTGCGTCCCTATGGCGCACGAGTTGACGTGTCGCGAAACGATGCCCGTGGTGCCACTCTGGAGCTGGCACGCATCGACTACATCGAGGGAGCCTTCGATCCGTTGCTGTATCTCACGCGTCAGGTGCTCCACAAGAAAGATGTGTTCTGTCGCTCGGCAACCGACTTCAGTTCGCCATTTGAATATTTCCTGGCGGGCTTTGACGGGCAGTGCGTGCAGTTCAAGAAAACGTCGAACAACTACAACTACGACTGCGAGGCGGTAGCGTTCAACGTGGGCTACGGCACATGCATGGTAATAATGGCTCACCGCGCCGACCAGCCTTCGCTCATTGGCCGACTGATAAGCAGCATCCGCTTCAAGGTTGACACCACCCCCATCACCACCGTTGCGGGCTATGTGGCAGCCGCCGGCAAAGTGGTGAAGCGCCATCATCTGCCCATCGGCAACAACGAACACCTGAGCGGCGTGGAGCTGAGTCCTGACTCGTCGACGGTAACACTCACTGTGACAGTGCCCTATATCACTCGCGAGAGCGTGAACGTGCCGGCATTCGTGATGACGAAGCGTGATGCCTGGTTCAAGCAGGCTCCCGAAGCGCTGTCATTCAACCTGTTACTCAATGCCATCACGCGCGAGCGCAAGGATCTGCGCTATTTCTATGCCGACACCAAGGGCAAGGAGATTGGCACTCTGCTCATTCTGCCAGAGGAATATGACCAGGTTCAGAAAGATGCCCCATTGAATAATTCACAAGCTGGAAATGAGAATGTGAAACCTGGTGTTGAGAATGTTGCCCCACAACCCGAGATTACTCAGCAACAGACGGTTACACCCCACCCCGTCTCACCCAAGGCTACTGAAAAATCCACAGTCATTACTCACGAGGTGAAGGCTGGCGACAACCTTACGAAGATAGCCAAACGCTATGGCGTGTCGATGAGTGAGATTAAAAATGCCAACCCCAATATCAATATAAACCAAATCAAGATTGGGCAGAAACTGAACATTCCGCAACGCCAGTAATCTGTCTGACAATAAGGCCATTAAGCTATAATGGACGTTCTCGCACGATTTGATGTCTATCTGCGCATCGAGAAAGGTCTCTCGGCGAACACCGCGGCAAGCTATAGCCACGATGTGGCCCATCTTGTCCATTTCCTCAACTCCACTTCTAATGGGGAACAGACGGCAGATGTTGACTTCTCGTCAGTCACCCCACAGCAACTCGAGGAATTCCTTTGCACCCTGCATGACCTGGGCATTGCTCCACGGTCGCAGGCCCGCATCATCTCGGGCATCAAGAGCTTCTTCCGCTTCCTCAAGATGGAGGGCTATGTCAGCACCGACCCCACCACTCTGCTCCCGGCACCACGCATGGGGCGCCACTTGCCCGAAGTGCTCACCGTCGACGAGATAGACAGCATGATTTCGGCCATCGACATGAGCCAGCCGCAGGGACAGCGCAACCGCGCGATTATCGAGGTGCTCTACGGCTGCGGCCTACGCGTCTCGGAGCTCGTCGACCTGCGGCTCTCGCAGATTTTTGCCAACGATGAGTATATCGTCGTCATAGGCAAGGGCGACAAACAGCGACTCGTGCCCATCTCGCAGGAAGCGCTGTGGCAAGTGCAGCTCTATCTTGAGCAGACACGCGCCAACCAGGTCGTGGAGCGTGGCAGCGAGGACATCCTCTTCCTGAACCGACGCGGCAAGAAACTCACCCGCGTGATGATTTTCCACATCGTGAAAGAACTGTGCAAGCTGGCCGGCATACGCAAGAACGTGAGTCCGCACACCCTGCGCCACTCATTTGCCACCCACCTGCTTGAGGGTGGCGCCAATCTGCGTGCCATACAACAGATGCTCGGCCACGAGAGCATCGCAACAACGCAGATCTACGTACACATTGACCGCTCTACACTGCGCAACGAAATCCTTACCCACCACCCAAGAAACGCCCGCACAGCCCGAGGCAAATAGTTTTCAAATGCAAAATGTGAAACTGTGGTGGTGGCGTGTGCCACAACCAACTGAGAAACTGAAAAATGAACACCAGTTACAATGCATTGACAAAACAAGACACCAAAAAAATACACTTTTTTCGAAGATTTTTTATAAAAAAGTTTGGACAATAGAAAAAGTTTTACTTATTTTGCATTGATTTCTATACGTAGCACTCGACAGGGGGCTCTATAGATTATCGCTAAACTCCTTAGAATGACGTGACTAATAAATAATAATTAAAATTTTAACTATTAAAATCATTTTAAAATGAAGAAATTTTTTACTCTTTTTGCAGCTGCTGTAATCGGTCTGACTGGTTTCGCTCAGATTTCTCTGGTTCCCGAGGCAACCGAAGATGCATCTCTGACCAAGATTCACATCATGGTTCAGAATGACCGTGACGACCTCCAGGGTGTTCAGCTCGGTATCTTCTTGGAGAATGGTGCACAATTCGCCACTATCTATGATGAAGACATGGAGGAGAATTATTGCTTTATCCCCAATTACACCTACTATCTTGCCCGCTCAACTAAGAGTGACAACTGGAAGAAGAACAACTCCCGCATTGTTGCTGACGTTAATGATCAAGACAACCCCAACGGTTATCGCATTATCTCAGTCGTTCTGAATGGTAAAAACGAGACTCCTATTCAGTTCCCAGCTGAGGATGGTGAGCTTGGTTACTTCCACATGAACCTGAGCGCTTGCCCCGATGGCGATGAAGTTGAGGTAGGCTACATGAGCGAGAATCCTGACCACAGCACATTGGCTCTTACCTCTGGCCAGGGTGCTCCAGTAGAGCGCGCCAACATCGTTGTTAAGAAGGAAGGCAACAAAATTACTCCAACTGGCATCAACGTAGTTGAGACCATTAAGAACGTTGTAAACGTTAAGTACTACAACCTCCAGGGTATCGAGAGCGCTACTCCATTCGACGGTGTTAACATCATGGTTAAGACCTATGAGGATGGCAGCAAGGCTACCAGCAAGGTTGTTAAGTAATCTAACTTACAGCTCAAAAAAACTAAACCACCCCACCACGGGGTGGTTTTTTTGTGCCCCTGACCCCACATCTCAACCACTCTGACCTATCGGCCCAACAAGAAGGCTGATCGTGGTTTACGGCACGCCATAGCATGTGTAAACCGGCTGCTTTGCAAGCAGCACGACTTGCCGCACCGTCCGACTGGTGGGGGGGGGATAGCTGAAGGTTAAAGCTCGAAGGCTCACTAAAATTAAAATGGCGCTGACGGGCTAAAATTTTGAAGAATTCCTGTTTTTCTTGTCTTTTGCTCTTGTCCTTTTTTCAATGCAAAATGCATAATGCACAATGCAAAATGGGTTCCCTTGTTTGATGTTTTTATGTCCTGTTTTAGACAGGAGATACAAGAGATTTCAAGAGAT
>JAEEGL014350512.1_pt1 | contig 16629 bp, 12 predicted proteins | sample 9134231 | NCBI WGS metagenome assembly JAEEGL01 (sample SAMN16246548, study PRJNA631951) | gut metagenome | biome: gut microbiome; feature: rumen; material: fiber-attached | host: Bos | place: Iran: Karaj | collected 2018-10 | reverse complement strand
TTCTCATGGCGAATGCTACTATATTGCATTTCTTGGAATTCTTGTGGGAGATGTTTCGCTAAAGGACAATGGCGAAGTGGCTATCGTCGTGTGCAAAGAATATCAGAATGGTCATATCGGCAGGCGTTGTATAAAATACATGCTCAGCCGGGCAAAAGAAAAAGAGATGGATACTGTTAAAGCCAACATCTATTCTTTTAACAAGCAGAGTCAGCGTATGTTTGAAGCGGTAGGGTTTAACAGGATAAGTGATGAATGGTACGAAATCAGACTTGATCGCAACTAAAAATGTCTGATTCCTTACACGCAGGGCGGATGAGTTGCATAAGGCCTATGAAGGAGCGGTGAAAAGATTATGGAGATATTAAGAAACGTAAATGATATAACCGGGTATCTCTTTTATGTGTGTTACATTATTCTTTTTTATGCTTCGCTTAAAAGATGTTTTTTGAAGGAAGGATATAGTAAAGTCAAATTATTCTTTTTGTCACTGATCACAAATCCGGTGAAGAAATACCGATAGAAGCGAGGATTATTGCAGTTGCAGACAGTTATGATGCCATGACATCAAACCGAAGCTACAGAAATTATCTGCCGCATGATGTGGTGAGAAGTGAGGTTGATAAGAATATCGGCAGCCAGTTTGATGAGGTGGCAGCAAAATGTATGCTGCAGATAATTGATGAAGACACGGAATATGTTTTGCACGAGTAGGTAATCAGTTGGAGCAACAAATTATGGCTGAATATAAATTTTTTGCAAAAGTATATGACAGAATGATGGACAACATACCGTATGAGGAGTGGGAACAATATCTGCTTTGCCTTTTATATAGGTATGGTGTGCCGCCATGTTCAAATATAACAGAGCTTGGCTGCGGAACGGGGGTAATGACAAGGCTTCTTGCCGCTGATGGTTTTGCTATGACAGGCATTGATCTTTCGGAAGAAATGCTTCATGTTGCGCGCAAAAAGAGATACAGTAGTTTCGATGAACACATAACTTATATCAATTCTGATATGCGTGATTTTCATGTAAATGAGAAGCAGGATGCGATAGTCAGTGTATGTGACAGCATGAATTATCTGCTGACAAATGAAGATCTGTATAAAACAATGATTTCGGTACGCAAAAGCCTAAAAGAAAATGGTGTTTTTATATTTGATCTTAAGACGGAATACTTTTTCAAAACGGTATTAGACGGCAGGACATATCGGGAGGATATGGGAGATTTCTCATATATCTGGAACAACCGCTATGATGCGGAAAAACACATACATGAATATCGTTTGTTGTTTACACACGAAGAAAATAAAGAACCTGTGAGAGAAAAGGAAGTGCACAGGCAAAGAGTCTTTACTGCGGCAGATATAAAGGAAGCGGCAATAAGAGCAGGCTTTACACATGCCGCAGCTTATGATGCATTTACATATGATAAACCAAGAAAGTGTAGTGAGAGAATATACATTGTGATGAAGAGATAATAAAGGAGAATGCGTATGAAAAGGAAAATAATTACAATAATGCTTATTATAATCAGCATAGCAATGTGTAAAATAGAAAGCCGTGCGGTTGTAGGCACATATAGCGACTATGAGGAGGGGAAGGTCAATTACGATGAGATCGGTGAGGCATCGTTTGGCTACTGCGATACGGATTTTTATAATAAAGTATATTTTGAAAAGAGTATCCGTGATGATGAGATAGGAAAGATCAATACCCGGAACAGATATGATGCGGAAGCTGGTAATTATGTAACTTACTATAATCTGATCGTAAAATACGGTACGGAGAGTATAAATGATATTGCATCGAAGGTGTCTGTGCTAGACAGAGCAACATGGAATTATAAGGACGTTGATGCTGTTTGGAAATATGAGGATATACCGGTGGGAGCGTTTTCGCATCCTGAAGGTTATGAATTTAAGCTTACTGGAACTATTGAGGGCGTAGACAAAGAGCTTATTGTGTCTGTTCTTCCGTCAGCCTCGCTTAATGAGAAACGTCCGGCGGCCGGACTTAAATTTGAAAAGGTAAATGACGGATACAGTAATGGAACATTTACTGGGAATTTTAATAAGCATCCGGGAATTATAACATTTATTCTTAATGATGGCTCAAGACTTGTCGGCGGTCAGGCTGTTATAGACGGATCGACATATTATTTTGATGAGCAGGGAATTGCATATTTTGGTGAGTATCGGGATGGATACTTTTATGACGATGATGGAAAGCGAGTTGAAGATAAGAAATATTCATGGAGTACGGATGGCGACTACAAAATCTATGCGGATAACACAGGCAGCAGAATAAAGCTTGAGTATGCGCTGATTGATGGTACCCTTCACTTTTTCGACGGTCTGGGACATGAATGGCAGACCTTCGATTATCCTGCATATTCGCTGAAAAATGATAATGTGCTGATGGGTGTTCCTGTAAGCTTTGATAATGTTGATAAGCAGAAGATTATCGACAGGATAGTTGAGATCCGTAAAGAGGCAGTTAAGCTGGGGATAATTAAAAGCTATACGGTACCTAAATGGTCCTATGCGCTTGAACGGGGAAACATGATCCGTGCCTGCGAGGCGGCAATTTTCTCAAAGAGTGGTCATTCAAGACCGGCAAAGAATGCTGCCAAACTTAAATTTGACGGATTTAACGATTGCAGCGAATGGTGTCTTGCATGGGGAAATGGAGGATCATTAAGTGCTATTTCCATGTACTATTCCGAATTGAACAGTGTTCTTAAGAAGGATGGCGGGGTGACAGGTCATTATTACGCATTGCTAAGCGGTGATTATATTGGTACTGCATCGATTAATATGAGAGAATTTGACACATCATCGGATGAGAACAATTATGATTTTGATGATATTGAAACCTGGAATACTTCAAATGCATACGGAAGCCTGTCAAGTGACAGAGAAGAGAAGATAAATGAAGAAAAAATAAACTTTTCTCCATATTCTATTCAGCTTATTGAGATTGGTAAGGATCAGGTAGATGTTGTGAAAAACCAGAAATATGTTTCAAAGGTTCATGGCACGCTAATTTATACATATAACCTTGACGGTATTCGCAATAAAACAGGAGAGGGTAATCTGATCAAGAAGAAGGGAAAGTATTATTTCAAATATTTAGACGGCAGCTTTGCAAAAAATGATTGGCTCAATCTTAACGGCAAGCACTACTATTTTGATTATGATGGAGTGGGTATTGAATGCAGGGAAGGAACAAAAGTTACTTACGGTGGTATTCAATATAAGCTTCACGATATTAAGCTAAAGGATGGTTTGATAACGGGTGGTACGGCAGAGGCGGTAAAGGTTAAAGAACAGTATTACAGAATGAGTGTGTATGGCAGCATTTATATGGGTAGTGCCGAATTCCCAGTAACAAAAATCGCACCATCTATGGCAAAGAACAAAAATAGAATTTATTATTTATACATAGGTGAGAATGTTGTCTCGATCGGAAAGAATGCTTTTTCCGGCTGCAGCAGACTTAACGAATTGTATATTTACAGTAAGAAATTAAAGACATCAAAGGTTAAAAAGGCATTTTCAAAAACGCCTTCATGGATGAAGGTATATGTTCCGAAAAAGAAACTGAACGCTTACAAAAAGCTGCTTCGTAAGAAGGGAATATCAAAGAAGGTAAAGTTTAAGAAGATAAAATGATCATCAAAGCATAGCAGTAAAAAATGTCATTAATATAGTTATAGTAATTATCGAAACAACTGTTGTTATCGCAATTGCCGATGACAACAGTTGTGTGTCTTCACCGGTCTTTTCTGCCTGAATAAGAGGCAGATTGCCGATCGGCATCAACGCCATAAGGCAGAGCCCGAGTATCGTAATTGAATTACAGTTTATGGCGCGAAGTACGAAGAACATTATGATCGGAAGAAGCACCATTCTAAGAGCAATATATATCCATATTCTTATATTCTTCAAACCTTTTGTGATCTCAGATCTTGCAATGTTCACACCAAGCAAAGTCATTGAAAGAAATACCGTAGCATTTCCGACAAATGTCACACTGTTTGAAATGATGAGTGGGGGCTTGATGTTAAACCAGAATACCACAAGTGCAAGGATTGCCATTATAGTTCCTGGACTGAATATCCTTGATATGTTCATTTTTTCTTTACCGTTTGATAATACTACAATACCGTGTGTGTAGAATAACAGGCTGTACATGACGTTGCACACTATAACGTAGAGGATAGCATTCTCCGGAAGTATCGCACGTGCAACCGGGATTCCTATAAAGCCAACATTTGTATATACTGTCATGAGATTATAAAAACGATGGTCGTTCGTTTTAGCTTTGATTATGTAGGGGAAAATGAAGCCTGATATTACTAGACCTGAATAGAATATTGCGCCAAGTATCAGAGCGGTGATCAGATCGTCGTGAGTAGCCGTTATGCTTCCTGAAAGAATGGATGCGAGAATAAGTGCCGGATTGCATATATCCATTACTATCACAGAAAGCTTCTTAGAAACAATGTTGTCGACAACGTCGGTTTTATATAAGTATATTCCTATGGCAACAAGAATGGATATCACACCCATCTGCTGCAGAACAATAGTTGTACTCATTGATCATTCCCCGTTTTCTTTGGATTTGAAAGCATATATACGCTCACAAAGGGATATAATAAGGTGTTTTTCGCGTAATGTCAAATATATGTTATATATCATTTGGAATTAAGTTGCAGATGTACTTTATCAATAGTATATTTCTGCCGCATCGGAGATTGAATATCAATGTACATATCCTGTAAAATAAGTTATAATATGAACAGTTGTTTTGAAATGGATCATTGTGATAAAGACTTGAGTTGGGAGAAGCGATATGTCATTTAGTGATGTTGTCAGAAGGGAATTTAAGGTAAGTGATGATGAACGTGACAAGGGATTGGTCACGCCTGCTGATGTGAAACGATATGATAATATATGCTATGTTAAGGGCGGTGATAAAGATGCATCGCATTATCTTGATGTGTACAGACCGTCAGAGCGTAGTGATGATAAGCTGCCGGTTATCGTAAATGTGCATGGCGGTGGCTGGGTGTATGGAGATAAGGAGACTTATCAGTTCTACTGCATGGATCTGTGCAGGCGCGGCTTTGCGGTTGTTAACGCTTCTTACAGGCTGGCGCCGCTTTTTAAGTATCCGGCTCAATTAGAGGATGTTAATTCCGTATTTCAGTGGACACTTGAAAATGCGGATAAGTACGGTTTTGACAAGGACAAGGTGTATGCCGTGGGAGATTCGGCAGGAGCTAATCTTCTTGCGCTGTTCTGTCTAATGTGTACGAATGAGAATTATGCGGCTTTATATGATTTTAAAGCACCTGCAGGTTTTGTTCCTTTGGCTGTCGCGCTTAACTGCGGCGTGTATGATGTGACGGTCAACATGAGAGAAATGAAAGGTTTTCTCAAAGAGTTCATGCCGGGTGGCGGTACGGATGAGGAGCTTGATTTGCTTAATGTGGTTGAGTTTGTAAATGATAAGTTTCCGCCGTCATTTATCATGACCTGCTATGGGGATTTTCTAAAGAACCAGGCTCCATTATTAGAGGATGCGCTATCTAAGGCGGCTGTGCCGTATGTCAGTAAGGTGTATGGCAGCGATGATCATCCGTTAAAGCATGTGTTCCACTGTGATATCAGGATGAAGGAAGCGGTTATTTGCAATGACGAGCAATGCAGATTTTTTGAGGAACATGGATTATGAAGCCTAAAATAGCGATAAGCGAAGGAATGATTCCTTCGCTTATCGTATAAGGGGGAGGGGGAGGAGTACACATTGATTAAGCGGTCGGGCTCAATCAATGTACTCGATATGAAAAGTATTTACAATACATAATATATATTATAATTGTGAACAAAAAGTGTTCAAAGAATTTAAAGTCTGTGAAGATAATAAAGAAAATCTTAATACATTGTTTGTGACTTATTATCAGTGTTGTGCATATAATACAGTTCCGCAATTACATATATTATATAAGAAAGGAGAAATCCGTCAGTTCGATCGGATATAAGGCAAAGCTATGAAATTTAATGGAATTGAGAAGAAAGAAGCCGGCAAATTTATTACAAGGTATGATATTTCTTATGAAACGTCTGACCATAAAGAAAAAATATATGAGATGATAAGCAGGAATCCGGATCTAAAGACAAGAGAGGAGTTGGCTGACCATCCGGCAGATTCGGTTGTAATTATTATGCATGATGAGAGCGGAGAACGCATATTGTTGAATAAGGAATACAGAATGGCGTGCGGAGATTATGTTATTAATTTTCCGGCAGGTCTTATCGATCCCGGGGAGGATTATGAGAAAAGCGCCAAAAGAGAGCTTAAAGAGGAGACGGGTCTTGATATCATAAAAATCAATGACGTTATGGCCGAGAGCTTTTCCGCCATTGGTTTTTCCAATGAAAAGAATATCTGCGTTGTCGGCGTGGCAGCGGGAACATTTTCTCCAAGCACATCAACGGCTGAGGAGATTGAAGCTTCCTGGTACACAAAAAAAGAAGTCCGGGAACTGCTGCAAAAAGAATACTTTGCAGCCAGAACCCAGGCTTACTGTTATCTGTGGAGTAAATCCTTGTGAGAACATTATTTGAGTTAACAATAGCGGATATATGTCACGCAAGATAATTATATACCATAACAAAGTGGCAGAAGCTTCCAACCATGACGAAACAGTGGAAGAGCTCGTGATTACCGAAGTTCTTCCAGTTGAATTTCTTAAGGAGTGGGAGCTTTAATGCATAGATTATTCCGCCAACGGTGTAAATGATACCGCCGATAAGCAGCCACATGAAAGCGCCGTGTGAAAGACCTTTCATTATGGAAGAAAAGGCAAATACTACCAGCCAGCCCATGCCTATATATAATACCGATGATACCCAGTGTGGACAGGTGATCCAGCAGATTTTGAATATTGTGCCGATGATCGTAACAGACCATACGGTGATCAAGAGCGGTATACCGACGTTCTTTGGAAGAACGATCAGACAGACCGGTGTGTAAGAGCCTGCTATCAATACGAATATCATTGCGTGATCTATCTTTCTGAGCACCTTGTTGACCTTCTCTGATATATCAAATGTATGATAGGTGGTGCTTGCCGTATAAAGCGCGATCATACTTATTATAAAGATAATAAATGCGCCCAGATACGAACGATTGCTCCCGTGGTAAGCTTTGATTATAAGAGGAGCCGCTGCTATTATTGCGCCGATCATTGCTATGAAATGGGTTATGGCGCTTCCAGGATCTTTAATATGAAAAGTGCTTCTGGCCTTTAATATACCGGCATCTGCCGGGGATGTTAATGGAGTATTTGATGCTGACAGCTTCATAGTTTCACATCCTTTCCAAAATTTGAATGTATTAAAATTTCAATGTATTTAAAATTAAATGTCTGTTACATGCGCCCAATTGACAGGTTTACATAATGATGATTTGCGAATGAAACAGAATGGTACGTTATCGAAACCACTCAATGTAGTAATCAAAACTACGTTACATCACATTGACATAATACATCTTATTAGTAGAATATGCAAGATGTTTTTTATAAATTAATGAAATTATTTACAATTACAATATTTTATCATTACTTTAGCAGTTGATTCGTGGCTTGAAATGTTAAGTTCTGTGAATAGTATCATAATTAACGTATGATAAAGCATTCTTTACAATATAAAAGGGAAATGATACAATTACAGAGATTATTCTTTATTATTGAATGAAAGTAGATATTAAAATGATTATAGAATCGGAGGATGAATAATTATGGCAAAGCAATCTTGGAAACCGGGGAATATGCTTTATCCTGTTCCGGCAGTGCTTGTAAGCTGCAGGGATAAGGAAGGGAATGATAATGTATTTACTGTTGCATGGGCAGGTACTATCTGTTCGGATCCGGTCATGCTTTCAATATCCGTAAGGAAGGAAAGATATTCATACCCTATGATAAAGGAAAGCGGAGTATTTGTGGTTAATCTTACCAACAAGGAGCTTGTCAGAGCTACGGACTATTGCGGCGTAAAAAGTGGACGTGATGAAGACAAATTTGAGACGGCACATATTACTAAGGGTGAGGCGGTAAAGATTAATGCACCTATTGTTATGGAAAGTCCTGTTAATATAGAATGTCAGGTGGAGCAGGTGATCCCACTTGGCAGTCATGATATGTTTATAGCGAAGGTGGTTAATGTTTCGGTTTCTGAGGAATATATTGATGAGAAGGGAGCTTTTCATCTCGAGGACACAGGGCTTGTTGCATATTCGCATGGACGCTATTATGAGCTTGGTAATGAATTGGGATCATTTGGCTATTCGGTCAGAAAACCGGCGCCTGCTAAGGTAAGAAATGCGTAAATGCGGTGTTTTGGATGGTGATACCCTCTGCCACTTAGCGAAACGTAGGTGGGCGGCAATCTTCTTTCGGGTGGGTGCCGGGCGCAATAAGAAATATAAGTTACTAAAGTCATAAATTTTGAATGACCGCGCATTACGTAGTGCGAGATGCGGATTTCGTTACAGGATTTTAAGATGCGTATATATAATAATGATCATCGTATAGAAATGAGGACGAGTTTTTGAAGAATATAGAATTCAGAACCAGAGCACAGTGGGGCTATTTCAAATCAGCTTTGTTAGGACTTGCGATCGGAATGCTTATTGCTCCGGGAGTTTCTGATATTATAAGAGAATATGATAATCCGACAGGCGAAAGAAAAAGTGTGGCGGAGAAGTTGTCGGATTCTGTCGATTCGGTGATGGATCATTTTGTTTTTGGTGACAGGGTCAAGGTGATGATCAATGGCGAGGTGGTTGCACTTACAAGGAGTGCTGATGAAGGGGAAAAAGCATACAAGGCAGCCAGACTTGCAATAAATAAGGATGGGATAAAGCCTCTTTGGATCGAGACGGATTATGAACCCATAGATAAAGATAATGAAGCTGACAAGGCACTGATGAAAGAGATGAAGACCTTAAAGGGACAGGAGCTTAGTGACAGACTTTTTGAGGTTTTGAAAGATAATGTTAAATCGGATAAGCAGCTTGCATATACTATGAGGATTGATGATTATACGGTTACAGTCGGACGGTTTGATGATATTGTTTCCGTATTGGAACAGGCTCAGAGTGTATATGATGAAAACGATGAATTCCGTGTAGGCTTAAAACAGCCTGAAAGCAAGAATGTTGCGATGTATGAGGTTGAGATCAGCGAAAAGGTTGATGATATTGAGCGCAATGTTCCGGATAAGATCGAGGACAAGAAGGAGACCATAGATGGTACGCCTGATGACAGCGAAGAAGGTACAGAGGCTGTCAATAAGGGAGAAGTGGTTTCGATGCTTGGACCGGTTGTTTCTATTGAACAGACCGGGCGTAGGGCACTTACAGCAGGAGAAGGCGAAACGGGAAACGCAGAGGATGAAGCCGCACAACAGGAAGGCTCTGTTCAAGGCGAAGCTGAACAACCGGAAGGCTCTGCCGAAGGCGAAGCTACACAACCGGAAGGCTCTGCTGAAGGTGAAACTGCACAGCCGGAAGATTCTGAAGAAGATGAAACCGGACAATCAGAAGACTCGGCAGAAGATGCTGCTGCAAAGTCTCCTGAGGTTTTAGAAGCCGAGGCCAAGCTCTCTGCTGAGGACGGAATCAAATTCGTAGGATTTTCTGACAGGATATCTGTGGTTGAGACGTATGTCGATCCATCAAAGATTAAGGATAGAGACACGGTTTATAGTGAGGTGACTTCACCGGTAGACGAGCCGGGAGTGTACGTTGTAGTGCCGGGAGATTGTCTTTCGATCATCGCGGAAAAGGTGGGAATGTCCGAGGATAAGATCAAAGAGCTTAACGAAGGAATAGAAAATGATGATGACATATATTATGATGACAGATTGAATATTATTGTGCCTACTCCTCCGGTTGAGATAATGGTTGAAAAGCAGGAGACCTATACAGAGAATTATTATGCTGATGTTGAATACCAGGATGACGGAAGTATGTATATCGGAGAAACCTCGGTAATACGGGAGGGTGAGGCCGGAATGCATACGGTTACGGATCTTGTTACATATAGAGGGAATATTGAAAGCGGAAGAAAAACGGTTGATGAAGTGGTCGAGGTTCCGGCTGTAGCACAGGTGGTTCTTAGGGGAACAAAGTCAAAACCGACATATATGTTCCCGGTTACCAACTGGAATGTTACATCTAACTTCGGCTATCGCTGGGGAAGACTACATGCGGGTACAGATGTCGGAGTGCCTCAGGGTACAACGGTTCGTGCATCCCGCGGCGGACAGGTGATTACTGCCGGCTGGGTCGGCGGCTACGGCAACTGTGTGATAATCGATCATGGCGATGGCGTTTCAACCAGATACGGTCATTTGAGTCAGGTGCTGGTAAGTGTCGGACAGTACGTTGATCAGGGCGATCAGATTGCTCTTTCCGGTAATACGGGAAGAAGTACCGGACCACATCTTCATTTTGAGATCCGTATTAACGGGGAAGCAGTTGATCCGCTGCCGTATCTATATCAATAAATGTGAGATTAATTTATCGGCAGATAAGTAGTGTTTAAGGGGAAGGTTATTATGAGGAGTACGCCTGATAAAATATTTGTTATAGCGATCGTTATAGTTACGGGATTATTGATCTTTTTCAATCCGCTATACAGTGCGGATGCATTTATAACGGATCATTTATACACAAGACTTTCCGGAACTGACAGCCGGATCGTGATCGTGGGTATTGATGAGGAGACACTTTCAGAATATGGCAATTTTAACCTGTGGTCAAGGGAAAAGACTGCAGAGCTGATTGAAAAGCTGTATGAGGATCCCGATAATAGACCGGCTATAGTCGGTTTGGATTTCCTCTTTACCGATAATTATGATGAGACCAATGATAAGAGATTAGTTGATGTGGTGGCGGCAACAGGCGCGGATATAGTTGCCGGAACCAATATAGTATATAGGGGACGGACACAAAAAGACAGCAAAGGAACGCTGTTCTATAATAAGGAATATATTGATAATATCGAGATGCCGTTTGAAGAGCTTAATGAAGTTGTTGTACCCGGCTTTACCAACGAATGTATTGCAAGCGATGGGTATGTCAGATATGCAATGAACTCCGTTAAGGTGCCGGAAAAGGTATCGGGCGTTTCGGGCTTTCATGACAGCTTTGCCTATGCGGTATATAAGATATTTATGGACAAGACCGGACAAAAAGCAGTGTCGCCTAAGACCAATTCCAACGGACAGTTTCAATTTCTGTATTCGGGAGAGTCCGGAGAGTTTTCGAAGGTCTCATTAAATGCTGTGCTTGACGGCAAGGTTCCGTCGCAGGCGTTTAAGGATGCGATCGTTTTGGTAGGTGCTTACGCACCAGGTTTTCAGGACTCTTATCAGCCGGCTTCTGATCGAGGCAATACAATGTATGGTGTGGAAATACATGCCAACATAATTCAGGCTTACATGCAGGGTAAGACAATGGTTGTAGTCAATCGTATTCTTATGGCATTTGTGACAGCATTGATTCTGGTATTGTATTTTGTTTTTACGGAGAAGAGTCAACTTTTTATAAGAGCGGCAGGTACTGTGGTTGTTGCGGTTGTCTATGCATTTATGGGAAGAGTAATTGCCGGAGCCGGCTTATATATACCGTGTATATATCTGTTACTGATGCTGGCAGTCATGGATATATATTTTGTTGTGGACAACTATCAAAAAGAGCTTAAAAAGCAGATGTGGTCATTTACTGAGGCAATGGCAGCTGCAATCGATGAAAGAACCCCTTATAATGCAAGTCATACCAGAAATGTTGCTAAGTACAGCGGAATGATCGCTGACCGGATCAATCTTATGCATTCCAAAGGAAAGGAAAAGGAACATTTTTCGCAGAACAGAAGGGAACAGCTGGTGATGGCCGCATTTTTGCATGATATAGGTAAAATGGCGGTACCGCTTTCTATTATGAATAAGGCTACAAGATTAGGGAGCAGGGAAAAGGATATTGAGGTGCGTCTTGAGCTGATCAGATTAAAAGCGCGCATTAAAATGTTAGAAGATGGATCTGATGAAAAAGAATATCGGGATATTATCGCTAAGACAGAAGAAGCTTCAAAGATGGTCGAAAAGGTTAATGCGGCCGGTTTTGTGGATGAGGCGACAAGAAAACAGCTTGAAGCAATAATGGAATATGCATATGATGGTGAACCGTTTTTCAAAGAGGAGGAAAAGGAGTGCCTTAAGATAGTTAAGGGTACTTTATCCGATGATGAACGAAAGATCATGGAAAGTCATGTGACAATAACCAAGAAGATTCTTGATAAGGTGTATTTTAACAAATACTTTAAGAATTCTCCGAAATGGGCAGCGCAGCATCATGAAAGTCTCGATGGTAAGGGATATCCTAACGGCCTTTCTGCAGAACAGTTAAGTACTGATTCCAGGATTTTGGCTGTGGCAGATATCTGTGATGCCTTGCTTGCAACCGACAGGCCATATAAAAAACCGATACCATTGGAAAAAGCATTTGACATTATGCGTGATATGGCGGAAAATAATAAGATAGACGGGAAATATGTCGAGTATCTGTACCAGTGCTTGTCTGAGAATATAGAAGAATAAGGAAAACGGAATGATGATCTGCAGATGCAGTGCTATGGAGGAAAGGGCAGTATGAGGTTTGGAGATTTTATTAAGACTACCAAGGGAAAGTTTATGACGGTTGGCGGAGTGACGGTTGTAGCAGTAGGAATTGTCGTGGCTGTTCTTTTGCAGGGCGGCGGATACAGAAGCATCTTAGTGGAGCAGGTTGAGGGGAATGTTGATGTTGTCGGAGAGCGTAATAACGGACAAGCTTATGTAGGTGAGCGCCTGTATAGCGGAGATGATGTGAGCGTTAGGGAAGCATCCTCAATGACCATGTGCATGGATAACGACAAATACGTATATGCAGATGCCAACACGCATTTCAAATTAGAGGCAAGTCCTAAGAATAAAGACAGTAAGATAAAAATATTGCTTGACAAGGGGTCTGAGCTTAACGAGCTCAAATCAAAGCTTGGAGTAAATGATTCCTATGAGGTGGATACTCCTAATGCTACAATGTCCGTAAGAGGAACCATTTTCCGAGTTACCGTATATACAGGTGATGACGGTCTAACCTATACTCTCTTAGAGGTCAAAGAGGGTCTTGTGTTTGTTAAGTTAAAGACTCAGGACGGAACCTTTAACGGGGTTGAAAGAGAATTCAAGGTCGGAGGAAACGCGCTTGTAAGAGGAAACTATGATTTTTCTGAGTTTGTGACAGGTGACGACGGCGAGGTTGAAAGACATTTGAATTATGATGTTTTGCCGGAGGATAGTGTTGACAGGTTGAAAGAGCTTATTAAGGGCGAAATTGATCTGGACATTGAATCTGATGACAGCACTAAAGCTAAGAATAGTAAGGAAGAGATCAATAAAGAGGGTAAAGGAAATGAAGCTGATGAAGAGAAGGGTACTTTAGAAGAGGCTTCCGATATAGAAATTACTCAAGATAAAAAGACAGAGACTCGTGCCACGTCCGAGGAAAAGAAAACCGAAGAGAAGAAAACTGAGGCTAAGAAGACAGAGGGCAAGAAAACAGAAGCAAAGAAAACCAAAGAGTCCACAGGCTCTAAGAAAGTGACGAAGAAAGAAAAAAATACGCAGAGTACGCAGAAAGAAGAAAAGAATACCCAAAGCACTCAGGCAGAGGAAAAGAAAACAGAAGAAAAGAATACCCAAAGCTCTCAAACTGAAGAGAAAAAGACTGAAGAGAAGAAGACAGAAGAAAAGAAGACAGAAGAAAAGAAGACAGAACACGTTCATACTCCGGGAGAGTGGGAAGTGGTTAAAGAGGCAACTTGTACCGCGGATGGAAGCCGGCAAAAGAAATGTACCTCATGCGGAGAGGTGGTAGACAAGGAAACTATAGCGGCAACCGGTCATGTCTGGGGTGGTTGGACAACTACAAAGGCGGCAACCTGTACCACGACAGGGACAAAGAAACGTACCTGTTCAAAGTGTGGTGAGACGGAGACTGCTAAAATTAATGCATTGGGACATAACTGGGTTAATGCGGAGCAGGCAACCGGACTGGATGGTCTTCCAATTAAGTATTGTTCAAGATGTGGAATAACGAAATAATGAGCAAAGGGGTGATAATGAAATGCCGGATGTAGATTTAATTACAGTAAATGAGCAAAGCAGCATAAGGATTGCAGGGAGCAGTGTTTTGTATTTTGATCCGTTTCATATTGAGACTTCGAAATTGGATGCGGACATAGTTTTCCTTACTCACGGGCATTATGATCATTTTTCTCCGGAGGATATAGATAAGGTTGCAAGTGGAAATGCATTGTTTGTAGTTCCGTGGAAGATATTAAAGGAGCTAAAGGATACAGGTGTATCTGAGGATAGAATAATAGCTATAAAGCCCGGCGAGAATAAGAAGATAACTGATCGCAAGGGCAATACTGTTAATGTTGAGGCGGTTCCTGCATATAATAAAGTTAAACCGTTTCATCCTAAGATGCAGAAATGGTGCGGCTATGTGGTTTCGCTTGAGGATACGAGGTTCTATATCGCAGGAGATACTGATGCACTTAAGGAAAATGAAGATATAAAGTGTGATGTGGCATTTATCCCGATAGGTGGAACTTATACTATGAATTATAAGGAAGCGGCGGCATTTACTAATATATTGAAGCCGGATGTTGTAATACCGATCCACTATGGAACAATAGTAGGAGAAAAAGCTTACGGGGAGCGTTTTGAAGAGTTGATCGATAAAGACATCAGGGTGGTTCATAAGCTTTGATATTAGTATATTTCAGATGGAGATGCCACAACTTATTAGTTGATCGGGGCTTTGATTGATAAACCTAAGTTTAATGAATTGATAAGATGAATTAATAAGTTAAATTAGTAAGATAAATGGATAATAATAAAGGCACGGATTAAATTGATCCGTGCCTTTGATTTAATCTTACAAGAATTATTTAGCAGCCTTCTTTGCAGCTTTAGCTTCAAGAGCTTTGTCTGTAGGTCTTACAAGTGTAAGACAAAGGATCAAAGCAATGATGTAGAGTGCGATAGTGAAGAACAATACATTCTGATATCCGACCGGATTAACCTTGATGATATTACCGGCTGCATCTGTTCCGTGCTCAATCCACTCGCCTGAATGATTAACGATATAGGTTGCAACCTGATTACCGGTAAGTCCTGCAAATGCCCATGCTGAAAGTGTTATACCGTGAATTGCACTGATGCTTCCCATTCCGTAATGATCGGAAAGAAGAGTAGGCACGTTGGAGAAACCGCCGCCGTAGCCTGCATTTACAATGAAGATAAGTGCAAGTACGAGGAAGATAAGTAATCCGTTGCCCTCGCCTGTCTTGATACCCTGTGTGATCATTACAAGAGCTGTAAAGGCGATTGAAAGAATAAATATCAATTTGTAGATAGTGTTACGATCCTTCATTGTGTCAGCCCATGCAGAGAAACCAAGACGTCCGCCTGCATTGAAGATAGCTGATATAGTTGAAATGATACCTGCTGATGCAGCAAGACCGATACATTTAACGATCATTTTCTCCTGAGAGATAAGAGCAAGACCGCAAGTGATGTTGATGTAGAACATAAGCCAGATGCCGATATAGTTTGTCATAGGCTTGGTCTTAAGAACTGCCATGATAGAAGGCTTATCTTCCTTGCCTGAAGGCTCGTGCCATCCATCCGGCTTTTTAAGAAGAAGGTGACCTACAAACATCATACAGAAATATACACCTGCAAGGATCCAGAACATCTTATAGATTCCACCGTCACCTAAGTTCTCAAGCATACTCTGCATAATAGGTGATGCGATAGCCTTAGCGGCACCAAAGCCTGCAACGGCAAGACCGGTAGCAAGACCCTTACGATCCTGGAACCAGAGCATCAAAGTCTTAACCGGTGAAAGATATCCGGTACCAAGACCTACACCCATTATGAAACCGTAGCTTAAATATATACCTACAAGGGATACTACATTACCTTGATGCTGTCCACCGTAATAGATGAAGAAGCCGGTAAGCGCCATACCTGCTGAAAAGCAGATGGTTGCAATAAGAGAAGATTTGTGGATATCCTTCTCAACAACATTTCCAAGGAATGCAGCTGACATACCAAGGAAGAAGATTGCAAAAGAAAATGCCCACTCGGTAGCACCCTTTGAAAATCCAATGTAGTCAGCGATCTCCTGAGAAAAGATCGACCAACAATATACAGTACCGATACTGCAGTGAAGCAGCAATGCCGGAATTGCCGCGCGAATCCATTTGTTGCTGCGCCATCCGGATGAGTTTGTTTCTGTTTTTCCCATGACTATACTCCCTTTTTCATATGATTTTTTGTTGTTTGACTCAAAACATTCCTATTATATATTCTTTTTTTCGGGATTGCAACGTTTTTCTTATTTTTTGTGCTTTTTATAAACCATTTATGATAATGTCCTATTAAACCACAACGGAAAATGTCCTGATGTGGTATACTATCCTCTCACATGAGA
>JAEEGL012887258.1_pt1 | contig 16629 bp, 5 predicted proteins | sample 9134231 | NCBI WGS metagenome assembly JAEEGL01 (sample SAMN16246548, study PRJNA631951) | gut metagenome | biome: gut microbiome; feature: rumen; material: fiber-attached | host: Bos | place: Iran: Karaj | collected 2018-10 | reverse complement strand
CTTTTGGCTTGCAAATCAGTCCGTCAGACCTCTTTTGGAGAAACGGCACTTCTCTGCCCGAGAAATGCCGTTTCTCGTGTCGAGAAGTGCCAGGTCACTAAATTTATACAAATTCGGCTGTTTGGTTATCCTTAGGCAATTCGAAGAGGAGGTAATATAGATTGTAAAGGAATCTGATATAGATTCGAAGAGAAAGTAATATAGATTCGAAGAGAAAGTAATATAGATTCAAGGGGAATCTGATATAAATGCGGGGGCTCGTGGCTAAAACCACGGACTTATTCAACAAAAAAAGTGCCGTAAGTTAACTTACAGCACTTTTGCTTTTTTCAAGCCTTGTACCCAGAGCCGGGGTCGAACCGGCACGGGTTGCCCCACTGGTGTTTGAGACCAGCGCGTCTACCGATTCCGCCATCTGGGCTCGAAAGCGGGTGCAAAGTTACATATAAATTTTGTAATTCAGCAAAAGTTTTTGATAAAAATCGTGAAAATTATTGGTAGTATAAAAAAATTTACGTAACTTAGCCGCAAAATTACTAATTCATTACTTGAATCTGAGATTATGGAGACCCCAAATTCAAATTATTGTATCATTCTTGCCAGCGGCAAGGGTCGTCGTCTATGGCCTTCGAGCCGTAGTGAGAAGCCAAAGCAGTTTATCGATTTCTTTGGAACGGGTAGCACATTGTTGCAAGACACCTTTAGACGCCTGAAAACAGTTGTGCCCGTAGATAATATTTTTGTATGTACCTGTAAAGAATATGAAGATCTGGTGCGCGAACAGTTGCCAGAGCTACATAATGATTGCCTTTTGATAGAGCCGATTAGTCGTAATACCGCTGGCAGCGTAGCATGGGCCATGCTGAACATCCAGAAGCGTTGCGAGCATGCCAATATCCTGATTGCTCCGAGCGACCAGTATATCACGGACGATGAGGCATTCCGGAGGAATATGCTGGAAGGTATGGAATTAGTAGGCAAGCAGGACATGGTGCTGGTGATGGGCATCAAGCCATCACGCCCAGAGCCTGGCTATGGCTACATTCAGATGGGTACCCGCAGTGGTCAAGAGCGGGTATATAACATTCAGTCGTTTGTGGAAAAACCTGAGCGCAAGTTTGCCGAGATGTTCATGGAGAGTGGGGAGTTCCTGTGGAATACGGGGCTTATTCTCACCAATGCGCCTTATCTGCGCAATTGCCTGCGTCTTCTTTTCTTTGAGCTGTTTGCGCCTGGCTTGTGCGAGAATCACACCTACACCATTGACCAGGTGATTGGATTCATTGAACGGAACTACCCGTCACTGCCGAATGTCGCTATCGACCAAGGAGTGTTGCAGCAGGCTGAGAATGCTTGTGTGATGGAATGTGAGTTTGGCTGGGCTGACATCGGCACATGGCATGCTATCTTCGAGTGCATGCAGAAAACAGCTGATGCCAATGTGGTGCTCAACTCTGAGGTCATCATGGAGGATGCCCACAACAACATTGTCTGCCTGCCCAAAGGCCACATCGGTGTCATCAACGGTCTCGACGGCTACATCATAGCGGAGCAGGGCGATGTGCTGCTGATTTGTCCTAAGAGTGACTCCTCGGCTTTAATCCGCAAGTATGTCAACGAGGTGGGTATCCGCTATGGAGAGAAATACGCATAATCACAACAATATATCAAACAATTAACCTATGGAGACAACATTAGTATTATTAAAGCCCAGCTGCGTACAGCGCCAGTTGATTGGAGAAGTGGTGAACCGTTTTGAGCGTCGCGGCCTGCGCATCTCAGGTATGAAGATGATGCAGCTCAGCGATGAAATCCTTCGTGAGCACTATGCCCACCTGGTAGATAAACCCTTCTTCCCGTCTTTGCAAGCCTCTATGCAGGCATCGCCCGTCATCGCTCTTGCCCTGTCAGGCGTCGAAGCCGTCAAGGTTGTTCGTCAGATGGCAGGTGTGACCAATGGCCGTGAAGCGGCTCCTGGCACGATTCGAGGTGACTACTCGATGAGTAACCAGCAGAATATCGTTCATGCCTCCGACTCCGTGGAGAATGCAGCCATCGAGGTGCGCCGCTTCTTCCGTGAAGAGGAAATCTTCGACTACGCCAGCAACGCCTTCGGCTACATCTACGGAGTAGGAGAATGTAAGTAAAAGCTACGCTTTCAAGCCTTCATGACTTATCGATAGAGCAGCGCTTTCAAGTCTTTATGACTTATCGATAAGGATGCGGGCATCGACAGCTACCACATGATCGGCATCAGCCAGTAACGGGTTGATGTCGATTTCTTTTATCTCAGTGGCAAAGCGCAACAAAGTGGAGAGGCGCACGATGGCCTCGGCAAATTGCTGCTCGTTGATGCCCTGCTGTCCGCGCGTGCCCTGCAGGATGCGGTAGCCGCGGAGTGAATGTATCATGGAGAAAGCCTCGTCATAGCTGAGGGGAGCCAGTCCCGACGATACGTCCTTCAGCACTTCGACAAAGATGCCTCCCAGACCGCAGAGCACAATATGGCCGAAGCGCTCTTCATACTTGGCACCAAGGAACAGCTCTGTGCCACGCAGCATCTTCTGCACCATGACGGCCGTTGCTCCAGGTATCTGCATCATCCGATGATACTCAAGGGCGAGGTGCTCGGCAGAACGGATGTTGAGCGCCACACCGCCAACGTCGCTCTTGTGGACGGGACCCACCACCTTGGCCACGACAGGATAGCCCACCTCGTCGGCAAACTTGAGAAGCTGCTCCTTGGAGGTAGAGACCAATTGCGGCACCAGTTGTATGCCGGCACAGGAGAGGAGGTCGCGCACGGTATCTGGACTGACGTAGCCTGGATTATCTATGTCGGCAAGGATCTCATGCAGACGGGTGATGTCAATATCACCAAGTTGCACTTTGGGAGGTGCTGGTGGCGGTGTGCGCATCACTTGTGTCAGGGCGGTGGCGAGTGTCACCTCGTCGCAGAAGTTGACATGTCCTTTGGCCAGGAACTCTGCCACCTCCGCACCAGCGGTATGGAGGCTGGGCAGTATCGGGAAGATGGGCTTGCTACATTGCTGTATCTTCTGATGCAGCACATCGTAAGCCTCGTAAAGCTGTGTCAGACCAGGCGTACCATAGATGACGGCTATCGCATCAATATCATCGAAACGATGCTCACAATAGTCAATGACGGTGGCCAGATGATGGGGCGTGCCCGTGGCAAGGATGTCGATGGGATTGGACACCGACGAACCCGGCAACAACTGCTGCTTCAGTTCATCGGCCACAGGTCCTTCAAGCTTGGGCACCTGCAGGCCACCCTTAGAAAGTGCATCGGTGAGCATAACACCCGGTCCACCCGCATGGGTGACGATGGCAAAACGGCGGCCACGTAGCGGCGGGAGCGTGAAGATGCAGCCCACAGTGGTCAGTTCCTCACGACTGTAACAGCGCACGATGCCTGCTTTGCGGAACAAAGCCTCAACGGCTGAATCGCTCGATGCCATAGCTCCGGTGTGGCTGGAGGCAGCCCGACTGCCACTCTCGCTGGATCCTGCCTTGATGGCAGCAATGCGACATCCCTTGCGTATCAGGCTACAGGCATGGTAGAGCAGTTTGTCAGGATTGCTGATATTCTCGATATAGAGCAGCTTCACAGGAGAGTCAGTAGCCGGGTCGAAGTGGTCGTCCATATACTTCAGCACATCCTCTATACCGATCTGCTTGCCGTTGCCTATGCTCCATACGGAATTGAACTGCAAGCCTTTCGACACCGCAGACTCCAGGATGAACACCGCAGTAGCACCGCTGCCAGAGATGAAGTCAGCCCCCTGCGGACTGAGCGTCGGTATGGGCTGGGTAAACACCGAATGGTGGTGACGGTTCATCAGACCGATACAGTTGGGGCCGATGAGGGCGGCACCATACTGCTTGCACAAATCCAGTATGCGCTGTTCCAACTTAGCTCCAGCAGGGGTCTCTTCACCAAATCCTGCAGAGATGATGATGAACGCACGCACGTTCTTGTCGCGTGCAAGCAATTCCACATAGTCCGGACAGAAGGGTGCCGCCACGACGAGGATGGCCAAGTCGGTGGGCGGCAGGTCAGCAGCATCATGCAGCGCAGGGATTCCCTGCACCTCCGTCTCCTTGGGGTTCACCACCCGCAGTTCTCCCTGATAGCCGCCATTGAGCAGGTTTCGTACAATGGCTCCTCCTGGTTTGTGTACATTGTTGGAGCCACCGATGACCACAATGCTCCGAGGCGATAACAACTGATCGTTTATCATGATGATGCTTAGACTTTTTCGATGAAATGTTTACTGTATCTAGTTTCCGTTCTTTTCTACAAGAGCAATCACAGCAACTCAGGCAACTGATATAGCTTGGTGCTGTTAGAGCCCTTTATCAGGATGGTATAGCCCTCTGGACGCTCCGTCTTCAGAGCTGCTTTTACCTCCTCCACATCGTGGAAGCGACGGTAGTCGCAGCGGGCACGGTCGAACTCCTCGCCCACCAGCCACACCTGCTCCAAGCCGAGGGTGCCAATGAAATCGACGATGCGCTGGTGCTCCTCATCGCTCACCTCGCCCAGCTCGCGCATGGCACCGAGGATGGCCATCTTGTGCTCAGCCTCAACGAGACGGAAATTATCCAGCGCGGCCTGCATACTGGAGGGGTTAGCGTTGTAGGCATCGACGATGAGGCGGTTATGAGCCGTCACCGTGAGCTGTGAACGGTTGTTGGTGGGCTGATAGTTCTCCAGCGCATGACAGATCTGCTTGCGGTCAACACCGAAGTTGATGCCCACGGCGATGGCAGCCAGAAGGTTGTCGAGGTTATAGGCACCGATGAGCTGCGTCTGCACCTTGTGCCACTTCTGTGAGCCACCCTCCTCTATCTCTGACAGGGGCTTGCGCCAACGGAACTTCAGCAGCGGATCGCACGACACCACCTCGCCGCTGATGCAGGAGAACTGCTTGTCGGGATCGCTGCTGTAGGGGGTGACCCACAACGGGTCATCATCCTGCAACTGATCCACCAGATACTCATTGTCGGCATCGAGGAAGATGAGACCGTCCTGACGCGTGCGCAGGAAGTCGTAGAGCTCGCACTTGGTCTTGATGACCCCTTCAAACGAGCCGAAGCCCTGCAGGTGGGCGCGTCCCACGTTGGTAATCAGACCACAGGTGGGCTCAGCCGTCTCAGCCAGCGTCTTGATGTCGCCAGGATGGCTGGCTCCCATCTCGATGATAGCAATCTCATGCTCCTTCGTGAGACGGAACAGCGTCTTGGGAACGCCGACATCGTTGTTGAAGTTACCCTCCGTGGCCAGCACATTATACTTCTCGGAGAGCACGGCCTTGATGAGTTCCTTGGTCGTGGTCTTACCGTTGGTGCCTGTGATGGCAATGACGGGGATATTGAACTGGCGACGATGCTCACGCGCCAAATCCTTATAGGTCTGGAGACAGTCAGAGACGAGGATGTACCTTTCACTATCCCCCTTCGGGGGGGTATCCACAATAGCGTAGGCACAACCTTTCTCGAGTGCTTGTTGTGCAAACTGATTTCCGTCGAACGAGGCTCCTTTCAGAGCCAGAAAGATAGACCCCTCAGGGCAGTTGCGACTATCGGTCGTGATGCAGGGGTGTTGCTGATAAAGCTTGTAAAGCTCTTTAATATCCATTATGTTTTGTGATTTAATCGGGTTCTATTCGTCCATCGTCCAAGAACGCTGCTTTCCTTCTTCCGGCATCTATTCCTTAAACGAGGGATGGTACAGTTGGCTGGTGCCCGTAGGCGGCAGGTTGGTGTCGAAGTCAGTCCAGTGTTCCTTCGTGTAGATGCGATGCAGGCTGTCACAGTAGTACTTCAAGGTGGCATCCTTATCATCGCCATATCCTGCTATGACCAGCGGGAAGTAATGTTGCCCGCCCGTGAACTGGGGAGCAGTGACAGCACGCGTCTCACTGCCAATCATGACACACATGAGATCGCGGTCGGTCACATAATTACTTAACGGAGCCGCCAGCTCTACCTGTACAGACATTAGCACATCGAACTTCGTGTAGTCGGGCTTTGTCCAACTCGTGGGACGCTGGTCGCTGCCAGGAATCACTACGGCGGCATCAGGATCGACCATCTGATCATTGTCATCATCGCTGCCACAGGCACCCACCGTCAAGGCAAGGGCTGCCAGCATTGCTATAGTCAGTCTTCTGTATTTCATTTTCGGTTATAAAAAGAATTTGTTATTGATCATGAACTTCGTCTTTGTTTGAGCTCACCCGCACTCAAGAATGCGAGCGAGCTCTCCTTTCGCTTCTCACTTGATCGTGATCTTTTCTCCGTTATGGATATAAACACCCTTGCGGTTCGGACGTCGCGAGAGTTTCTGTCCGCCTACGGTAAACCATCCGTCAGCGTTGAAGCTGTCCATCGTGGCAAAGCTAATGGTCGTAGGCGCATCAGGTGTGCCCAGTGCGACATCAGGCTTGTAGAGCAGACGACTGTTGGCCACACCCATCACCTCGTCATTGCGCTCCAGCACAAACGAGAGCTGGCTGCTCGCAGTCTCGACATCACCGATATTCAGATAGAACACTCCGTCGGCATCGGCCACAGCCACGCCACAAGGCTCGGCACCGCGATAAGCCGTGAGACGGTCGCCTTCCGTAGCGCGGATACCTTCTGCACAGGCCACCATGGTCATGCTGGTGCCACTGGTGTTCTCGAAAGTGGTCGAACGGCTGGAGTGGCTGACGAGACCATAGGGAGAACCGTTGCCATAAGAAGGATAATTGAACCAGGTTTCTTCCTCGCTCTTGCGATAGAGCTTATAGCCTTCACCGATACGCATATACTTCAGCGTTCCCTTCCAACTACGATTGCCCTGAGCATCAATGTTCAGCACGGCAAACTCACTCTGGCTCTTGATGATATCACCAACAGTGCCTTTCTCGGTGTAGTCGCTAAGGGCGGTAGCCAACGGCAGATTGAGCTGTGCTGTGTAGCCGATGCGATTCCATCCATTGGTCAGTTTGATGTAGGTATAAGCCTTCTCGCCCGTGATATAGGCAGGCTTATCGTTCCGCGAATAGAAGCGGTACATCAGATGAGTGTTGAGCAGCATCTCCTTGTCGCCATTGTCCCAGTAGTAGATTTGCCTACTCGGATCCTTCGGATTGGGAATGGCTTTGTAAGTAAAGAGACAAGGCTCGCCCTCACTATTGATCACCTCAAAGCCGTCGCCAGGTTCCCATGCTGTTGCATTGCCCAGCAGGTTGGACAGTTTGTCGGCCTCAGGCTGCACGTTGAACGACATCCAGTTCCATCCTGCCTTCAATTGCAACCGCTGTACCATCATGTCACCATTGCGGAGCACAACGGGGTTGGGAGCAGAGCCCACAATGGCATCAGCCTGGAAAGTGGCTGCCTCACCTTCAGCTTTAAGCACATAGATGCGTCCTGACGATGCGTCGAAGAACTCATATTGCAACGGTATCGCCTCATGACTGTTGGCGTAGATAGAGATATAAGCCAGTCCCTCATTGGCATTAGCCGAGTTGTCCACATCGATATGCGTCACGCCCAGCAGTTCATGGTTGTTACCGAAGACGGCCACCATGTCGTCAGGATCGTGAGCCACGTTACCGTCGATCACAATCCGTGCCACCACCTGCATGTTCAGACCATTGCGCAGCAAGCCGTTGTTGATTGTCCAGTCAGGCACGTCACCACGCACCTTGATATTAATCGGTAGCGGTTCGTTCATGCCGTTTTCTGTGGTCAGGCAGATGAGTTCATCGAAGTCACCAATATTAATATAAGGTGAGACGCTGAATATGATGGATTCCTCGTCAAGTGCCGAGATGACACCCTGCGTCTTCGAAGCCGAAATCCACATGGGCAGACCGCTAATGTTATAGTTCTGCGACTTGCCGCTATAGTTCACCACCTTCGCCTCGAACGTTGCCTCCGTGCCGTAGCGCACGTCGAGGTTGACGCGCTTCATGTTCCAGCGCAACGGGTTCTTATAGACGTAGAGATCCATAAGGATGGGACTGGCCATGCGGTTGCCGTTGAGGTCAGCCACATCACGCACGGTGATATAGACATTGTTCTTCTCCAGTTTGTAGTCGGGCACGTCAAGGTTGACCAGCAGGTCCTTGCCGTCGGAGACATAGCTGAAGCTGATATTCTCCAGTTCGCCAGCACCCTTCATCGGAGCAAACGTCAACCGGTCGGCCAATGCATCAATGACGCTCTGGGCCACGATCGTGTCGTGAGGCTCAGACAGTTCATGGGTATTGCCGTCACGGTCGCGACGCAAGCTGATGCCCGTAGGCATGAGTCGCTGCGAGTGGTCTTTCTGCAACTCATTACGACTGAAGTTCAGATAGGCCATCATACCCATCTCACCACCCGTAGGCGTGCTTCCCGAGTAAGTCTTGATGATATTCTCGGGCAGCACCATCTCAAACATGCCGATTTCATCGATATGTCCGGTGATGGCTTCCTGCGGCGTCTTACTGTCCTTATAGACAGCACCTGCCGCCAGATAACCTCCCAGGATGCCGCCAAGTGTATCAACGGCAAAGGATTCTTTCAGTTTCTGATCCACATAGAGGTTACCCACGTTGCGCGAACGGTTGACCGTCAGTGCCACATGATGCCAATCACCATCGTCAACCGAGCCGCTGGTAGTGATGTCATTTCCACCTAAGCGCAGTCTCAGCTGACCATCATTGACAGCGAAATTGAAGTGATCCTTATAGTTAGGCTCGTCCTTTGCGAAGCCATTGCTGAAGATCACGCCATCATGGTCGGTGGTGCGGAACCAGAACATCATGGTGTAGTCCTGGAACGACTCACGGTTGAAGTACTTATTGTCCAAACGGAAGCCTTGCTTTCCATCGAGCTTCATAGCAATGCCATTAGGCACATTCCAGGTGGCACCTTGAATCACCATGTCACTGCCACCAGGGGCTTTGTTGAAGCAATTGTCGCCATGACCTTCGTCCATGGGATAGTTGTCGAGCAGACCCAGTTCATAGCCCGTGAGGCGACGGTTCTTATAGGCATTCATCTCCGATTCGGTGAGCGCACGGTTCCAAAGCCTGTATTCCATCATCGAGCCTTCATACGTGGAAGATTTAAACGGGCTATCGAAGAACTGACTATAGTACGGTCCGCCGAAGAACACGTTGCCCGCTCCCTCATAGATCTTTTTATATGTGCACGAACCGATGTTCTTCGAACCGTCATAGAAGCGCACGTTGGTCACTCGCTTCTCTGTGTCTATCTCGAAGACCACATTAATCTGACTCATGCCGTTGTTGAAGGCTACTGGATCCTTCGACATGAGTACAGTATCGTTCAGCACAGCCACCAACTTGCGGCCGCCCGTCATGGCCAGTTCCATCCAGCCCTCAGTGGTACCGTTATGGCTGAAGAAGGTCATGGTCTTGTTGTTGTCGTCGGGGTTGAGCATCATGTCGATAGTGAAGCTCTTGGTGGCCAAGTTACGCATGCCCTGCCCGAAGACCATATCTGTACCATTGAAGCGCAGGCTGGTCTCTAACGAGATGTTCGTTGTATTGGTCTGTCCGAGCACGTCAAAGTTCGTCACCTTCGAGAGATAGTTGCCTGCAATTGGCTCTGAGAAGGCAATGGTGATATCATCGCCAATGCCGAGGATGCCGTTGCTGGGCTTCGGCGTGCCGAAAGGCTCAGGACGGCGGGTGTCCTTCACACCCGTGAGAATGGGCGACGAGGTAGTAATAAAGCCTTCACCGTTGCGACAATAGACCACGGCCCTCAGGTCATAGTACTGCTCAATCTTTCCTGCCTCACCATAGAACGAGGCCATGATGTAACCGTCGTTCTTGATGGTGTCGCGCGCACCACTGGCCTGTGCCATCAGGTTCTTGTCCTTATAGTAAGAGCACACATTCACCCAGCCCTTTTCTCCCTCGGTCGAGAGTTTGTATTGCAGTTCGATATGGTCGAAGCCACGGAAGTTCGTGTTGAAATCATCGATGCGCACGGGCAGGAAGTAGTCCTGACGCTCCTTGTCATACTCCGACTCCGTGTTGATGACCCACTTGTCGCTGGGCACCGAGATATTGATCTTACCGGCCGAAGGCACGAAGTGAGCACTCAACTTCTGCGTGGAAACGCGCTTGATGTCATCTGGATTCCTGAGGCTAATGCCGATATTCTCATAGTCGAACACTGAGCCGGCGTAGATCTGAATCTCCTTGGTCAGCGTCTCTCCAGAAGCAAGATAGAAACTGAAGCCTTGTCCGTTAAGGGGCGTGCCGTCCACATAGACCTTGGCACCGTGGGCATTGGAAGCCTCGTCAAGGAAAAGGTCGAAGAACTGCGTACAGCGGTCAGGCATGTCGGTGTCGTTGGAGATGTGAACCTTGAAACGGGCAGGCTCACCGTAAGGCACATTCGACACCGTGGCCTGATTCGTCCAGATGCGCAGGTTGTCGATGGCGATGGTCTTGGCGTCGAGCTGACTACCGGCATTGTAGTACTGCGTCTTACGCTCGTCTTCATACGGGCTACAGGTAGCACCGCCACGGGTGCGGAACACGAAGTTACCATAGCGTGCCTGATCATATTTCACATAGGTCAGCCACGACATGATGGCCGAACTCACCTGTCCCTTCGATCCATTCTTGACATAGCTCAGGATCTCGTCGCTCTTGGTGGGGAAGATGACGTTGATCTGACCTTTATTGATCAGCTCCTTGATGGTCTCGTCGTCTGCCAGTTTCTGATAATAGTCCAGATCCGTGTTGGTACGATAGACATCGACCAGCAGATTCGACTTCGTAGAGCAGGCCAGCGTAAAACCTGTCTTCTTGAAGTAGGTGTCGCTCTCTCCGAACTTATAGTTGGTGTCAATCGACACGATGGGCTTGAATTTAAACGAGCGATAGGTGCCTGCCACATGGAACACCAGTTCCATCCAGGTACCACCGTCTTCATTTTGCTGCAACTCTTTTGCCTGGCCGGCCTGTGCCTTGCTCAGGCCTGACAGCAGTTTCTCAAGTGCGTTGAAGGCGCCAAAGGTAATCGATTCGCCTCCCAGCAACGGCAACTTCCAGTAGCGTGTCTCGCTGTCGCCCACGCTGAACGTCTCGGCGTAGGTCACACTGCTGCGGCCGTCAAAATCATAGCTCCTCACAAGATGAGAGGCCTGCAGTTTCTCCCGCTCGTTCTGAGCAAGGAACTGCACCCATGTCAGCAACTCAGCGTTGATGGTCTTGATCTCATCTGAATAAGTGGCGTCGTCAGGTGCCACCATCACATAGGTCTCCTTGCCATCCGCATCGGTCGAAGCGAACGTCTCGTCGTTTTCGGCCACCTTACTGATATAAACAGGCTTACCCTGAGTCTTGGCCACCTCCTTGGCATAGGCATCGGTAGTGCCCTTGGGCAACATCAGTGCGTTGCGCTCTTTGACGAGCGTGGGAATCAGTTCCTCCACGATATAGGCTTGTGAGTGAACAAACGATGACGCCATTTCTATGCCCGACCTCATCACTTCGTCGCTGATGAGATAGACAGAGTCTTTCTCCACGGGGTCATAGCCACGTGCCAGTGTCTTCACCGTGCCGCTCTTCACCTTGAAGTTGCTGCCATTGATCACAGCCGTTCCGCTCTCGCGAGGCACCAGATACTGATACATCTTCCTGGGCACCACACGCACGGCCACGGCATCTTCCATAACCACATTGTTGGTCACGCCAATAAAGAGGTCGGCAGCAGGCCCCACCTGTTTGTTGTTCGAAGAGGTCTGAATCTTTTCCGACGTCTCGAAGTTATAGGAGAACTGCCACGTGTTGTTATAGGTGCTGGAGATTTCGGTTGACCAGTATGACTGCGTCTCGGCATTGTGAATCTGACCCATCTCCGTACCCATCGCCTGCGAACCCATATATTCGCCCGAGTAATAGTTGGAACCCGTGCCTTGCTGATATTCGATGCCCAAGCCCACCTTGGCCGTCACATCGCAGTTGAACGTGTAGTTATACTTCGCCCCGCTCTCAATATAGGCTGAGCTGGTGGCTCCTGGCGGGTCGCGCAGGATGTCGAGCAGATGGGTGCCGCCCTTGGCCACGACGCGACGACCCTGCGACTTGGCCCGTGAGGCCATGACATAGCCGGTGATGGGCTTCTGGTCGAAGTAGGTGCTGTCGAGCAGCATGGTCATGGTGAGCGCCCGCAGTGCCAGGTCGCCGTCGTTGGTGAACGTGTCGTTCTGCGGGGTAAAGGTATAGGTGCCCTCACCTTCAGCGTTGAGTTCCACATCCTTCGTGGTGGTACTGCTGATGAGGCCGTTCTTCATCTGCACCTTGCCACCGGAAAGCGGCACCACGTCAATCAGGCTGTCGGCGTTGTTATAGTAGTATTCCTCGCGGGCCTGCATAGCCAAGATGACATTGCTGCCCTCCATGAACACAGGATGGCCCAGCGAGTACTTCTCGGTATTCTCGTCCCAGAGATTGACCACCATCTTCTGTCCGGCATTGTCGATGGCGGTATATTGCTTCAGGCCGAAGTACGACTCGTTGAGCGGATTCACCTGCTCCACATGCAGGATCGGTGCTGAGTGGTAGATGCGTTTGTACTCTGCCGTCTTCTCGTGCCCATAGTCGGTCAGGTCGAGGGTCTCGGCCACCGAGCCCTTCTGGAACAGCGTGGGGTAGCCGGAGGCATATATCTCCGTCACCTTGTACTTCACTGGGAAGATGGGCACCTCAAACTCACCCGTCAGCGAGTCGGGATGGATGACGATGCGGTTCAGATAGCTGTCCATGAAGGTCGTATCCTTGGGTTGTCCCGTCTTCTCGTCAATAGCTCCGTGGAGGAAATACTGGTGACGCTCGGTGAGCTTCGAGTTCAGGATGTCATGCACGATGTGCGAGGTGTTGTCGCCTTCCAGGCGCAGCACCATGGTGATGCCCTGACCCAGATTGTTCCTCGACAACGACTGGCCCAGCGGCAGGTCGCCCTGCTTGCTACCGCCGACGATACGACCACGCAGCTTCACCCTTGTCTGGTCGTAGAGGTAGATCTCATAGCGGTCTTTCTCCCAATTCACGTCGCGAGAGCCTTCGGGTGTGAGATAGTAGCCGTCGTTCTCAAATTGGTGGCCTTCCTTCACCACCTGAACCTGATGGCTGCCGCGTGGGATGCTCAGGTTGAACTCGCCTCGGCTGTCGGTGGTCACAGGCTCACCCTTGGCGTTCTTGATAATCTGACCATCGCGCTTGAACTGTGCGCCCACCACGGGAATGCTCGAGCCATCGTAGAGCACGATGCCCTTGAACTTGAAGTAGTTGGACTGTGTGAACACGAGGTTGGTGCGCAGGTTGAACTCATCGTTGAAGTCGGCATAGAGCGTCTCGAAGGGATCCTCGTTGCCTTTGGTCTCCACATTCAGCGAATAGGTGCCCGTGCCCTGATAGACCAGGTCGCCAATCTCAAAGTAGCCACGGTCATCGGTCACGGCCGTCTTGATTTCCGCGCCCTTAATGTCGCCAGTGGGCTTGGCAGTGACGGTGCGGCCTGGCAGAGCCGTACCGTCGAAGAGGCGCACATAGCCGCGCACCATGCCGGTGAACTTACAATGGCCTTCCTTCGAGATGCTGCTCACGTGCAGGCCCTCGCAGGAGGTGACACCCTCCACCGTATATAAATAGGTGTGCTGCGGGCGCACGGTCTTATCGACGTAGGCCATCTGCTGGAATTCCTTCTCCAGCTCTTCTACCTCCGTGCTTTGCAGGTCACGACGGGTGATGCGGAAATAGTCAGCCTGACCGCCGTTGACCGTCCATGTCAGCATCACGCTGGACTGCTGCTCCTCAGCGTTGAGCGTCGCCATCTCCACATTGTTGTCGAAATAGAACAGCTGCTCGAGATACTTGTCCGTAGAGCGCTTCGGCAGGGCGGCTCCATCGGCCACCTGCCACTCGGTGCCCAGCTTCTTCACCTGTTCGGCAGCAAGCGTCTCTGTCATCTTCACGCCCTGCTCCGGACCGTAGGTGGTCGTATAATAGGTATTGACGATGTGCAAAGCCTCGCTCATCGAGCTCTTGTCTTCCGCACCGATGAACGTGAAGCAAGTGCTGTTGGGATTACCCACAGCTGCGGGTGCAAACAGCGAGTTCGCGATGGTGATCTCCAAGTCCTTCTTGTTCGTGAAGGACGCATAGCCGATGAAGCCGCCTGCATGGTCGGGCTCATTGACCCCTACCATCAGTTTGCCGTCGAAGAGACAGTTTTGGATTATCACCTTTGTGCTACTCGAAGAACTTACAACCACCTCACCGATCAGGCCACCCGTCATTGACTGGTGGTTCACGATGTCGGCCGATACGCGGCAGTTCTCTATCAGGACATTGCGGCACACCTCTTTCGCAATGCCACCCGCATCGGGGTAGCCTCCCGGGTGAATCTCACCTGCCACATGCAGATTGCGGACGGTGGCTCCGCTCAGGCCATAGAACGGTGCACCGACGCCTGCCTTGGTGTAATGCACGGTGAGCGTGTGACCTTGTCCGTCGAACACACCTTTATACCAGCTGCTATGGGCAATATCGGTCTGGCTCTCGCCCAGGTCAACGTCGTTGTTCAATACAGCATTGAGGCTTTCCTCACCGTTCTTCACCCGCTGGGCAAAGAGTTCCCAGTCAGTCACATTCTTGATGACAAGGGGATCCTTGATCTCTATTTTGTCTATCGCGCTGTTGGCAAGGTGATACTCGTCGGTCTGCACATCGGCAGCCTTCTTGTCAATGCTACGGGTAGAGCCGTTGCGATCTACGACCATACGGAAGTCATAATACACGCACGAGGTGGTCAGGTCGATAGTGGCCTTCTTGGCTTTCAGCTCTGAGTCGGTAATGGGACGCTCCTCGGTATAGCGCTTCTCCTTACCCACATACTTGTCGATGAAGAGCGTCACCTTGGCACGCTCATCCCACAGGCAGACCGCATCGCTCACGCCCATATTGTGATTCATTCTCAGTTCTACCTTGTCACTCACCACCGCCCAGTTACGTCCCAGATAGGTGGCCAACAGCTCCAGACTGGCATCCTTGGCATCCTCACCTTGCAAGGTACCCACGCCCAGCGTGTAGTAACAGTTCTCGATGGTCAGTCCTGTTTCCGACCATTCACCAAGTTCTGTGGTGCTGCGGGCCAACGTAGCAAAATGGTTGCTGCCAACCTCCATGTAGGCCACATCGACCTTAGCAGGTGCAAACAGGCAGTTGCGCAACTGGAGCGTGGCGTTGACATCCGTGCGACTACCCACCAAGCCTCCCCAAAAGAAGGTTTTAGAGCCGATGAACTCACCCGTAAAGCTACAGTCGGTGATGGTCACAGCGGTTTCCGCAGCACTGCTACCACCCGTACCACCGCTCTGAATCAAGCCTATCAAGCCGCCGTGGTAGCCGCCGTCGGTAACTGACGATTCGATGGTCACCGACGAATGGATCTGATAGAGCTGAAGACGGCCGCCTGCGGGCACCGTCCCTATGAGTCCGCTGGTATAGCGGTTCGATGTGGTCAGCTTGCCCACCAGATGGAGATTGGCGAACACGGCATTGCGGGCATACTTGATCGGCGACTTTGCCATGTTGAGCCTCAGCGTGTGTCCCTGTCCGTCGAAGCGTCCGTCGTATGCCAAAGCGAGGCTGGTGCCTACCTCTACATCCGACGGCACATCGATATCGGCTTCCAGCACAATATTCACTGTGGTCATGCCATTATTCACCAGAGAAGCAAATTTCCTCCAGTCATCGGCAGTTCTGATGTGTATCGTTCCCATGACAGGCTGGCATGCTCCATCTTCCACCACCCAATGATAGCCCAGCTTGGCCTGCATCTCACTCGGTTTCTCCGATACTTTATTGCCTTGCACGGTGCCCAAAGTCATGGTATAATAACAGATGGTGGCAGGTAGATTCGAGATGCTATAGCCGCGACAGATGGTGGCGCAACTCGTATTGCCGACATTGCATTGCGATGGTGCAAACACACAATTCACCAATTGGGCAGCAGAAGCCGATGACTTGTTTCTCCAGCCTACAAGACCGCCCCAGCTATGGGTTGAACTTCCATCAAAAACGCCATCGAAGATACAGTTGTTCATCTCCAGGTCATCGCCCAGGAAAGCCACGATACCGCCATGGGTACCGTCGCCATTGACATGCGACTGGATCTTCGTCGATACGCGACAGTTCATTATTTTTACCGTACCGCCGCTGGCCTTACCCACCAGACCGCTGGCAAACTTGGCGTAGGTCTCCACCAAACCCGTCACATGCAGGTTCTTGATCACGGCGTCTGCCGTCACGGCTGAGAAGGGTGCTTTGTAGGATTGCGGATTCTTGTCTTCACCAGTCTTGGCCTTGTAGTTGACGGTGAGGGTGTGGCCCTGACCATCGAAGGTGCCTGCATAGAGGTTCAGCTCATCGCCCACCATCGACTCGTCATCTTCGGTCAAGACGATGTCAGCCAGCATCACAGCGTTAATCTTCTTACTGCCCTGGCTCACCTGGGCACAGAAGGCGTTCCAGTCGAGGGCTGAGCGCAGATAATAGGTATCGCCATCTACGAGGT
>JAEEGL012688769.1_pt1 | contig 16629 bp, 11 predicted proteins | sample 9134231 | NCBI WGS metagenome assembly JAEEGL01 (sample SAMN16246548, study PRJNA631951) | gut metagenome | biome: gut microbiome; feature: rumen; material: fiber-attached | host: Bos | place: Iran: Karaj | collected 2018-10 | reverse complement strand
GTCAAGACCAAGTGAAGCAAGAGTTTATCCGCGTGATGGAGATTATTGAGATCATCTTCAAAGCATTGGATTTCAAGGAGTTTGAAGCTCAGATTTCGCTTCGCGATCCGAATAACCATGAGAAGTATGTTGGTTCGGACGAAGTATGGGCTATGGCAGAGCAAGCTATCATCGACGCTTGCAAGGAGAAGAATCTGCCGGCTAAAGTTGAGTACGGCGAGGCTGCGTTCTACGGTCCTAAGTTGGACTTTATGATCAAGGATGCGCTGGGTCGTCGTTGGCAGTTGGGAACCATCCAGGTGGACTACAACCTGCCTGAGCGTTTCGAACTCGAATATACCGGCGAGGATAACCAAAAGCATCGTCCGGTGATGATTCACCGTGCGCCGTTCGGCTCTATGGAGCGTTTCGTGGCTGTGCTGATTGAACATACAGCAGGTAAGTTCCCGTTGTGGCTCACTCCGGATCAGGCTGTCGTACTGCCTATCTCCGAGAAATCGAACGAATATGCATGGAAGGTAAAGGAACTGCTCGAGCAACAGGATGTGCGTGTTATCGTGGATGACCGCAACGAGAAACTCGGACGTAAGATCCGTGACAACGAACTGAAGCGTATTCCGTACATGCTGATTGTCGGTGAGAAAGAAGCCGAAGAAGGACTCGTTTCTGTTCGCCAGCAAGGTGCAGAAGAGAAGGGTCAGATGAAGATCCAGGAGTTCGCAGACTTCATCAACGAGACCGTCAAGAAGCAAATGAACGCATATTAATTGCGTCCTGCATATACAACAAGAGAGCATCGCCGATTAGCGATGCTCTCTTGTTTATCTAGAGCCAGAAGTCTGTTATCTCAGACTGTCGCTTCGATATTCCAGACGAAGGCGCGAACACCCACTTCTTCGTTGCGAAGGTCCAGTTTCTTGACAGCTTCCAGCAGTGGAGCTACTTGTTCGTCCTCCACAATGGTGATGACGCAGGAGTTCATTTCCGGCCATGCGTGCGTTCCGCGGCGCGGCTCACCGCCGTTCGTTCCGCGACCTTGTACTTGCTCAAAGAAGGTGAATCCTTTGATTCCAAGTACGTCCAGCATATATTCCACACGACCTGTATTGGCCTGATTAAATACAATCATTACACTTTTCATTTCTTCTCCTCCTTATTTACCTTAATATTCATAAAGATGAATTTCTTGCGCAGCGCTTCTTGCTTGTTACGATCGCCATGACGTGTCATAGCGCCATAGAGAACCGGTACCAAGTAGAGTGTCAAGAATGTGCTGACCGTCAGACCGCCGATAACGACGATTCCCAACGGTTGCCACATCTCGGCTCCTTCACCGGAGGACACAGCCATAGGAATCATACCTAAGACAGTAGTGAATGCTGTCATGAGGATCGGGCGGATACGGCTTCTACCGGACATAGTAATGGCCTTGTTGAGTTCATAGCCACGCTCGCGCATCAGGTTGATATAGTCCACCAACACAATACCGTTCTTCACCACAATACCTACCAGCAGCACTATACCAAGCGCACCAATCATATCCAACGAGCGGCCGCTAATCCACAGAGCAAGTATAACACCCGTGAATGCAGGAATGATAGTCAGCATGATAATAAACGGCATCAACAGACTCTCAAACTGACTGGCCATCGTGATATATACCAAGAGAATGATAAGTGCCATGAGTAACAACATATCACGGAATGTATCCTGTTGCGTCTCGTAGTTACCACCTATATGAGTTGAGTATCCGGCAGGCAGGTCCAATTGCGGAACCACTTCTTTCTCTATCGATTGAGCCAATTCACCGAGCGTAGTGTTATACGGAGTGGCCTTGACTGTTACAATACGCTGACGTGCCTTTCGCTCGATGGTAGGCGGAGCCCAATATTCTCCCACCTGAGCAACCTCAGATAACTTGACACGTTTGCCGGTGGCTGTCGGAATAGTGAGGTCCATAATGTCACTGATAGAGTTGCGGTCCTCCTCTTGGAGACGAACAACAATATCATTCTCCGAACCGTCATCCTTGAGATAACCGCAGTTCATACCTGCTACACGGTTGCGCAGATAAGTGGAGATAGTAGCCGAACTCAATCCGAGGCGCGAAGCCTTCTCCTTGTCCACAGTAATCTTGATATCCGGACGGTCATCCTCACGGCTGATATTGACGTCGCGTGCTCCCGGTAGTTTGGATATCAGTTGTCGGCATTGTTCTGCCAATTGGCTGGTGCGATCGAAGTCATAACCATAAATCTCCAGATCTACAGTATTGCCTCCGCCACCGCCCATACCACTGGAAGGCTGACATTGATACTCGTTGATTTCAGGATATTTAGCCATCTCATGACGCATCACCTCGGCAATCTCCCATATAGTGCGGTCGCGTTCCCATTTCTTAGGCAAACGAATGGTCATCGAGATCTTATTGTTCATCGTTGAGGAGAAGAGCGCTGCAATGGATGCGTCGTCGTTCGAACCGGCAGAAGTGTTGATCAGTTCTATCTCCGGAACCAATTCGACAAAGCGTGCCTCCAGTCGGCGTGCTGTCTTCAACGTCTCCTCTATACGAGTGCCTCGCTGCAGTTTGATTGTTACAGCCAGGCGGCCATTATCTTGCTCTTGCATAAAGTCGGTTCCTATCTGTCCTGAACATGCAGGGATAAGTGACAGGAAGAATGTACCAGCTATCGCAAGAATGGTGAGACCTTTGTGATTCAGACACCATCCGAGTGAACGTGCATAATAGCCGTCAATAATATCGAGCCAACGAACAACGGTCTTATCGTACCAAGTTCTCTTACCTATCTCATCATCAATAAGATTACCTTTTTCGTCCACATGCACTTGCTTCGGTTTCAGCAACTTAGAACAAAGCATAGGAGTCAGCGAGATAGCCACGGCAGTGGACGTACAGCAGACAACTGTTACAATCCAACCTAGTTCGTGGAACATGATACCCGCCATTCCGTTCAACATGGTCAGCGGAACAAACACGGCCACAAGTACCAAAGTGGTAGCGATAACGCTGACCCACACCTCGTTGGTTGCATAGATAGCCGCCTCGTGCGGATCTTCGCCACGCTCGACATGTCGTGTGATATTCTCCAGCACCACTATGGCATCGTCCACCACCATACCGATAGCAATGGTTAGCGAACAGAGAGAAATGATGTTGAGTGACGAATCGGCCACCCCCAGATAGATGAACGCCACAATGAGGGCAATAGGAATTGTGATACCGATAATAAGTGTCGCACGCCATTTACCCAGGAAGAAGAGAACCACAAGTACAACGAACAACAACGCGTACATAACGGACTCCTCCAGCGAATTGATAGAGTTCTGTATATTCTCTGACGAATCGTAAATCTTCTCTATCTTAATATCTGACGGCAGTTGTTTCTGCAACTTTTTCAGTTCATTACGCACTTGGCGGCACACCTGTACGGTATTGGCTCCTGTCTGCTTGGCAATCACCAGACGTACAGCCTCGCGGCCGTTGGTCTTCTCGTCAAGCGAGAGGTCCTTGATTGTATCTTTAACCGTTGCTATATCTCTTATAAAGACTTGCTGGCCCATAGGAGACATTGCCACCATTAGGTTTTCTATCTCCGACGACTCGATAAACTCTGAGCGTACCTGCATTTGGTATTGCTCCTGAGGCATCTTGACCGTTCCGGACGAGAGGTTCAGGTTGTTGGCTTGTACCACCTGTCCCACTTGCTCCAGCGTCAATCCGTACGCATCGAGTTTCTGCTGGTCGATATTGACGTAAATATAGCGATCCGGTGCACCCGACAGGGAAATATTACCGATACCGTCTATGTGGTTCAGTTGCGGAATAACCTCATCGTTCAATATCTTGTCCAAACCAGCATAACTCTCATCAGCTGTGATGGAGTATTGGCAAATAGGCATTGTGGATGTGGACAACTTGAAGATGACTGGCTTGGCACAATTGTCCGGCAGGTTGTTGGCTGCCATGTCCACAAACGAGCGAACGTCATTGACCGCCTCGTCCATATTGGCACCCCACTCCAACTCCAACGTTACAACCGATATATTATCCTTGGATTGCGATGTAATGTGCTTCAGGTGGTCAACACTGGTCAACGCGTTCTCCATCACCTTGGTGACGTTGGTTTCCATCTCACTGGCTGAAGCTCCCGGATAAGTGGTCATTACCGTCACGTACGGAGGTTCCATCTCCGGGAACTGATCAATAGGCAGTTTGAGGAAACTAAATATACCGATTACAATCACTGCAATGAATATCAATGCAGTGGTAACCGGTTTCTCTATCGCTGTTTTGTATATTGCCATAGTTTTAGTCTTTTACAATATTAATCTTTATGCCATCCACCAGTTTGTGTTGGCCGGTAGTGATCATCTCAACACCTTCTACTATCTCCGGCGAGATAATCTCTACGTTTTGGTCGAAACGTTGGCCAAGTTCAACAGCCACACGTTTGGCGTGTCCGTTGTCATTGATGAAGACGTAACGGTCGTTGGCACCAACCAGTTTCTCTACTGCCTGGTACGGAGCCACAATGGCTTTAGCCTTGCCCAAACCGATAGTGGTGGTTACGTACATTCCCGGACGAAGCAGGTTTCTTCCGTTAGGCACAACCACTTTGACTTGGAAAGTGTGACTGCTTGCATCGATGGTAGGATAAACCACCTCTACTGTAGCCGGGAAAACCTGATCAGGATAAATCTCCGATGTCAGAGTCAGTTTCATACCGGCCTTCATTTTCGGGAAGTAACTCTCCGGAATGGCCACCAGCGCTTTGAGTCGGTCTATTTGAGTGAGAACCAAAATAGGCTGACCTCCGTAGAGTTCGCCGTCCTCATAGTTCTTAGCCGAGATAACGCCGCTGAAAGGAGCCTTGACATAAGTGTTGGTCTCCAAAAAGTCCAACTGCTCCTTGGTGGAGTTGTACTGAGCGGTCAGTTGGTCAAACTGCTGTTGGGTAGCCGAACCGGATTTCAACAACATCTCCACACGGTTTTTCTCTATCTCCAGATTGCCAAGCGAGATCTTGGTAGTCTTGTACTGAGTTTGGTCCATGCGAACCAGATCAGAGCCTTTGGCTACACGGTCTCCCACTTCGCGGTAGATATGCTCTATCTTGCCTGTGAGTGATGGCGCAACATTCTGAGTAAGGTAACCTTGCAAGTTAGTTGAGACGCTAATCTCGCGTTCAATCTCTTGTGCATGCAGAACGGTGACACGTACTTGTTCTACGCGCTCTTCCTGATCGCCTGCATTCTTCTTCTCTTTGCTACCGCAAGCAACCAAAGCCAAAGCGGCAAGAGTGAATAAAATAGTCTTCTTCATATTAATGTATTATTTATTATTCAAGAATTTTTGGAGTTCTACCTGCGCGTTGACAAGCGACAGAATAGCCTGAACGTAACTCGACTGCGCATTGATCAGGTCGTTGCTGGCGTTGGTCAGTTCCATGTTGCTGCTTGCACCGTATTTGTATTTGTTGGTAGCCGATGCGAAAACGCGTTGCGCCACATCGATATTGTCTTTCTCGTTCGTATATGTCTCATAGGCGTTGGTCAGGTTGTAGCACAATTGACGGTATTGGATTGCCAGATTGTCAGTCGTCTCAGAGAGCGTGTTCTTGGCTTCTTCCAATGCAATCTTCTTCTCCACTACGCCTGCAGCGCGCTTGCCGCTGGACCACAATGGCATTCTTACGCTCACCTGCACCGTATTCGGCGGAGTCATACGCATACCGCCTTCGCCGTAGTAGTGTTGGTCAATATAGTTGTATCCCACACTCAGCGTCGGACCATATGCCCATCCGGCCATGTGCACGTTCTTCTTCGCCAGTTCTACCTGCTTCTGCAGAAGTTGATAGTTCAGGTTGTTCTCAATGACGAAGTTCTCGCCAAGCAGATTGAGAATACTCTCCGGCGTCAGCACACCTTCGATACTATCGGTCAGTGTCAATTCGGTTTCCGCCGGCACATCCAGCAGCACTTTCAGACTGTTGGTGGCCAACTCGATGCTACGTTTCTGCGCGTTGATTGAGTTCTTCAATGTGTTCACGCGCACGCGAATCTGATCGGCCGTGGTCTGCTCTGCTGCACCTGCCTCTACGGCGTATTGAGTTATCTTCTCCAGATCCTGGATATTAACGAGGCTAGAGTCCAACAGACCGGCAATACTCTGCAGTGCCAAAACGGAAACATAACTGCTCATGACACTTCCGCGAAGCTGTGTTTCGGATTGCTCGAGCGCAATCTTCTTCATGTCGATAGCAATATTGTTGAGCAGAACGCCCACGATGCCTTGTCCGTTGATACCGAGCGATGCTGTAACGCCCCATGCTCCCACATTCGGCATGTCGATCTTCATCTCGTTACCCATCATGGTCATCGTCGCGCTATAGCCGCAATAGTTACTATAACTATAACTTCCGTCCACTTGCGGGAGCATCGACGCGATGGTTTGCCAACGCTGGGCATATGCCTCTTGTACAGCCAGCGAAGAGTTGCGCAGGCTGCGATTCTGCTTGACTGCATAGTCCTGCGCTTCTTGGAGCGACAGGCTTAAGGATTTAGGTGTCTGGCTATCGGATTTGGGTGCCTTGGCGGCGGCCATGACATGATCCTCAGCAAAAGTCGTGGCGCTTATCACAAGCGCGCCGACCATAGTTAATAATATTCTTTTCTTCATATAGTTGTTTAGTTATTTACGTTTTTGTTCTCTCTACAAACTATGCTCTTTTTTCGAGACTCTATCGAGACTTTTTCGAGTCATTTTCGAGAGGTTTTCGAGTCAATCCTAGACAATACAGCGGATCGTTCCGAGTCGGACCTAGGTGATTCCTAGGTGACACCTAGGTTATACCTAGGTTATTCAGCCACTCTCGCGCCACTCTCGCGCCACTCACCTTCGTACATTGTACATCGTCACTTTGTACATTATTCCTTCATACATTCCGGGGGGGTCTATCTCCGTACAATTTGAGTCCCTCTTCGCTCAATATGCCGCGAATGAAAACATCCATCGCAGTGTGGGCCAACTGATGCATGTTGTGATTGTGAGCCTCGATTACCTCAAAATCATTGATGGCATCGTTGTGAATTTTGGCAAAAAGCATGGAGGTCATCTCTATATCAACACTCGCACGCACGAGACCTTGTTCTACACCTTGCCTCAAATACCGTGCCATATAGAGCTTATGTGTCTCGAAACTTTTCTGCTGAAAATCCGCAAATTGGCGCGGGTAGTATTTCTTCAGATCATATACCAACTGCGGCACATGGCGTACATCGTTCTTCTCGGCCTGCAGACGGCGAACATACATCTTCACCAGCTGCTTGAAATCATCCATCTCAAGCAGTTCTTCCATCTTGCCGGACATGTACTTGATATTGACATCCAATAGTTGGTCTATCAGCGCATCCTTCGACTCAAAATACACGTAGAATGTCTTCTTGGACATACCCAATTCATGGCAGATATCATCAATTGATACGCTGCGGATACCCAACCGGAAAAACAAATCTCCGGCGGTTTTGATTATATGTTCACGTTGATCGTTCATCTTGTTTGGTCAAAAAAAGCGTGCAAAAGTACTGCTTTTATTTGATATATGCAAGAAACTTGGAAACTTTTTTCACTTTTGCAGTTTCCATGTTACAAAATCGGGGTGCATAAAAAAGTAGTTCGTTTCTCGCGAACCACTCTATAGGTATAGGCTTGTTGTCATGAGTCGTCAGAACGGCTCTGCGTAGTTGCATCCTTCGCGCCAGCGCGAACAGCCGTAGCGCGTGTTGCCTCTAATGATACGTCCCTGGCGACAAACGGGACAAACCATGCCGGCTTTATTGGATTTGACATCACGCACAACGCCGGAAGTCATTTCCTTCAGTTCGTCCAGGAATTGCTGCGCCGTATATTCACCGCGCTCGATCTCACGCAGTTTCTTCTCCCATAGTCCGGTCAGTTCAGCCGACTTGAGCAGCGGAGAGATGATGGTATGTATCAGGTCGATGCCAACCTCGGTTGCACGGAGCGACTTGCCCTGTTTCTGTATGTATTTGCGCTGGTAGAGTTTCTCGATGATAGCGGCGCGCGTAGAAGGGCGACCGATACCATTCTCCTTCATCGCCTCACGCAGTTCATCGTTCTCAACGGTCTTACCCGCTGTTTCCATTGCGCGGAGGAGAGTTGCCTCGGTGTAATACTTAGGCGGCGTAGTCGTTTTCTCTTTCAGTTGCGGTTCGTGCGCACCCGACTCGCCTTCCACAAAAGCAGGCAATGACTTGGATTCCTCCTCCGTATTGTCGGCATCGTCCTTTGTACTTTGTACATCGTCACTTTGTACATTCTCAAATACGGCGCGCCATCCGGGTAGGAGCACTTCGCGTCCGGTGACCTTGAAGTCCATTTCGCCCGCTTTAGCCAGCACGGTGGTATTGCTTACCTCGCAATCGGGATAGAAGACTGCGATGAAATGGAGCGCCACGAGATCGTACACCTTCTTCTCATCAGCCGTCAGTCCGTCCGGACGCATACCCGTCGGAATGATAGCATGGTGGTCGGTCACTTTCTTGTTGTCAAACACTTTCTTCGATTTCGGTAGCGAACCGCTGCCTTTCTTGCCGTCTGCCTTGAGCGGCAGAAGCGGAGCAACCTGCGGGAAATAATCTTTGATACCCGCCAGCGTGGCAGGTACTTTCGGGTATATATCGTCGCTCAGATAAGTGGTGTCCACACGTGGATAAGTGGTCACGCGTTTCTCGTAGAGCGATTGTATCAGTTTGAGAGTTTGGTCGGCGGAGAACGAAAATTTCTTGTTGCAGTCCACCTGTAGCGAAGTCAGGTCGTACAGTTTGGGCGCCGACTCTATTCCCTTCTTTTTTTCTACCGAAGTGATAGCGAATGGCTCGTCCTTGATGCTGTTGACCAATGCTTCGCCTTGCTCCAACGAGGTTATGGCGTATTCGCCTTCCTCCACGGGAATTTGTGCGCTGAAGAGCGTGTCGCGGTATTTGGTTTTCAGTTCCCAATAGGTGCGCGGCACGAAGTTCTCTATCTCGGCTTGTCGTTTGACTACCAGTGCCAAGGTTGGCGTCTGCACACGTCCTACGGATAACACCTGCCTGTCGCGTCCTGTCCCGCGCGCGTACCTAATAGTGTATGCGCGTGTGGCATTCATGCCGAGCAGCCAGTCGCCGATGGCGCGCATCAGTCCGGCCTCATAGAGGTGCTGATACTCCGACTGATCCTTCAGTTGTGCAAATCCCTCACGGATGGCATCTTCGGTCAACGAGCTGACCCACAGACGCTTGACGGGACATTTGCATCCCGCCTTCTGGTACACCCATCGCTGGATGAGTTCTCCTTCCTGGCCGGCATCGCCGCAGTTGATGACCTCGTCGGCTTGCTCGATCAGGCTCTTGATGACATTGAATTGTTTGTGAACGCCCTCGTCGCCAAACACCTTGATGGAAAAACGGGGCGGAATCATAGGCAGCGAACTGAGACTCCAGGCCTTCCACTGCTCGGTATATTCCTGAGGATCCAATAGCGCGCAGAGATGTCCGAAGGTCCATGTTACCTGGTAACCGTTTCCTTCGAAATAGCCGTTCTTTCGTTGGTTGGCTCCCAACACCTTGGCGATATACTCACCTACGGACGGTTTCTCTGCTACACATACGATCATTTTATTGAGCCTTCAGATATCAGTTTTCAGCCTTCAGTTTTCTGCTTTCACCTCCCTTGATGGGAGGTCTGGAGGGGTTTCTTTTCACTTACTCTTGCTTGGTATCATAGCCATAGCCGTAGCCATAGCCAGCCAACGATCCGCTTACGCCGTTCAGCACACATGCTATATGCTTCAGACGGCCGTTCTCCACCACATTGTTGATGTAGTCAATCATCTCGGACGGAGTATATTTGTATCGGCTGACGAAGATGGTCATATCCGATATACGGTCAAGCAGATAGGTGTCGCTCACCAAAGCAACAGGAGCGGTATCTACTATCACGTAGTCGTAGCGCTTGCGCAATTCCGCAAAGAGGCCGTCCAGGCGTTGCGTCTGCAACAACTCGGATGGATTAGGCGGGATTGTTCCGCAAGGAATAATATCCAAGTTCTTGTGCTCGCCGGACGGCACAATGATATCCTCCAGTTGCACATCGCTATCTGTCAGGTAATAAGTCAATTGACCTCTATTCTTCAACCCGAAATAATCTGCCAACATTGGTTTGCGGATATCCAGACCCACGAGGCACACTTTCTTGCCCAATATTGCCAACGAGAGCGCTGTGTTGCTGGAGATATATGATTTTCCTTCGCCGTTGATACACGATGTGACGAGTATCACCGGTGTCTTAACATCCGCAGGCAATACATAACGCAGGTTAGTGCGAATGAGTCGGAACAATTCAGCCGAAACGGTCGATTCACCTTCATGAATAGCGATATGTGCATTGCGCGAGTTGGTGATAATCTGTCCCAGCAACGGTGCCTTGATACGATGTTCGTACTCTTTCGCATCATCCACTTTGTCATTGAATAGCAGATAGATATATAGGATTCCCGCAGGAACCATCATACCAAGTACAAAGCAGATGAAGAGCAACTTCGACAACTGCGGTGTCTTGCTACGTACATTGCGTTGCGGCACATCGATGATCTTAGCCGGTGTGGCAGTAGAAGCCAACAACAGAGCGTTCTCCTCGCGTTTCTGATAGAGATAGAGGTAGAGGCGCTCACGTATCTGTTGCGCACGCACGGCACGCGCATATGCCTGCTGCTTGGCAGGTGCCTCTTTGATTTGCTTGTTGTATTTATTGCCTTGAGCACGCATACTACGCTGGCGTATCTGCATACTTTCGCGCACCGATGCGATGGTAGCAATGATATTCTGGCGAATGGTACCCAACTGCAAGTTCATCTGGTCGATAACGGGGTTATCATCGGTTGCAGTACGCTGGATACGCATCCTCTGCAGTAATATGGCATTGTATTCGGCTATGCTGCCGGTTATAGAAGCGTCCGAGATTCCTATATTAGCCGGAATCAAGCTATTGCGTTTGGTCTCATCGTGCAAAAAATCATCCACATAATCCACCAGCGTCAATTGAGTTTCAATCTCCACCAGCGCAAGTTCCTCCTTGCTGCTTGCCTCCAGAAACAACTGCGCCTGCGTACCCAGATCAGCAATGTTATGCGCTGTCTTGTAGTCCGTTACGGCATCTTCTGCCTCACTCAACTCCTTGGTAATGATTGCCATTCGCTCGTCAATAAAGCTCGCCGTATTGGTGGCAATCATATTCTTATCAACAATGGCGTTCAGGTTGTATTGGTCCACTATCTGCGCAATCAACGCCTTATCACGCTCCGGCATAGAAGATTGCATCGACAGTGTGATGATTTTCGACTCCTTCTTGTGCAACGCCACTCTCAACATCTTCTGATAACCGGAGACAACCAACTCGCGACGCGAGTGGTTCAGGCGGTAAGTAGTATCGTTGCTCAGCGGACGATTAGCGTGCACACGGATAGTGCCGACTACGGTCTCTATCGGCTGGTCCAAGGTCTCCACGCGGTTGGTGGAAGTTTGGAAACGCCCCATCTTGGTCTTAATCTTATAACCCGACTTGGTACGCTTGACTGTTACCGAGAACGGCGAGATCTGACCTTTGTCGTTCAGATTGATACAATCCAGAGCAAGAGCCGGATTGCGGAACTCTCCTTTCCAACGCAAACCGTCACGCACATAGGTTGCGTCCCATATATTGAGCGCGTCAATAGCCTGATACATCAGGCCACGCGAACTGAGTACAACAACCTCGTCATCAGCGGCTTGGTTTGCACCGACGCCCAACATGCTCAGTGCGTTGAACCCCTCCATACTTTCTTTCTGACGCAGCATGATAGATGCGTCTGTTGTCCACTTCGGCGACTTACGCAGGTAGTAAGCAAAGCCCAACAACAAGAAGAAAGTCACGCCAATAGCGAACCACCACCAGTGTTCCAACACTTGGCGGACTATCTTACGGATATCTATCTCTTGAGGCTGTGTATTATTATTGATTTTCTGTTCCATAAATGCAATTATAGTAAACGCTGAAGATTAATTATTATTATTTCGTTGCATTAACAACAGTAACGATCACCGTTGCTGCACTGGCTACGGTACTAACCATGCTCAGCCATAGACCGATATTACCACTACTGATAGCACGCACTTTGTTCGGTGATACATAGACAACATCGTTCTGCTGTAAAAAATAATACGGAGACGCAAATATATCTTGATTCGTCAGATTCAAACGAGCAAATTCCAACTTGCCGTCTTGCTCACGCGTAACCAGCACGTTGTCACGGCGACCGTAAGGCGTCATATCGCCCGCAGCAGCCAGCGCGTCCAGAATGGTCAAACGGCCGTTACTGATGGGTACCTGACCGGGACGCATCACTTCTCCCATCACAGACACCTTTGCACCGATAGTATTTACCTGTACCATCGGCTTGACCACTTGTTTCTCCAAAGCCTTCTTGATTTCCTCCGCAGCCTCGTCACGTTTGAGACCCTCGACATGTATTTTGCCCAAGACAGGCATTTCTATGTTTCCCTCTTCATCCACACGGTAGGTCTGCAACATCAACGTAGTTTGTACGGTTGTACTTGTCGGAGAGTTATACGATACAGCCGGCAAATTATACGGAGCAACAGCTTCGCGGTCGAGAGCCGACACGAGGATGGTGAGTTCATCACCCGGTTTGATAACTATTTCCGATATGGAAGTAAAATGCCGATTGATAGAGTCAGCCGATTGCGCATTCACTTCGCGCAAATATGTCATTTTTTTCTGCGTCACACACCCCGTAGCACACACGGCAGCTATCGCCAAAAAGAAAACAAACTTAATAGTCTTATTCATACGTATGTATACAATTTCACAAATTAGCGTGCAAAGGTACTGCTTTTTTTTGACATATGCAAATTTTGAGTAACTTTTGACTTCTTTATATTCCATTCTTCAGGTGCAACAAGTTCACTGCCAGACGTGGAGACAAATTCAGCAGTTTAGCTTTCACTGATTCACTTTTTATAGGAAAAACATTCATCTTCTCCAACTCATTCAAGTATATTCTTCGCTCCGGATAGAATTCTTTACACAGTAGCCCTATGATACTTATCACATTTGCGGCAGTCATTCGGCTGAACCATTGATTATCTTTTCCTTGCACAGCCAATTCTAAGGCTTGACGTTTGAGTTCTCCGACCAATCGCATCTTGTCGTCCAACACTTTCTGTTGCTTCGAACGATTAACTGCGTTGGTTATACTACCTTGCCGTGTCAACAGATAATTATAAACCATGCAATCTATACTGGCCACGCGTTTCGCCTTAATTATCATTCGCGGTGTCCAATCAGTATCCTCAAAATAGATACCAGGCGTGAAAATACAATCCTCAAACAACTCCCTGCGCACTACGAATGCCCACGCATAACAAGTCGTTCCGAAACGAGTATTTAAGAACGAGATACCATCCGTCACTTCCGCCGAATAATTGTGTCTGCCATATGGATCTGACTTGTATGGATTGTACGGACTACCATTTGCATCCACATACTGATGTTTATATCGCAGCACATCCAAGTTGTCTCGCTCTACTTGTTTCATCAACGCCCCTAACACGTTCGGTTCAATAAAATCATCCGAATCAACGAACATGAGATAGGCACCCTTCGCCACTTCTATTCCGGAATTGCGCGCAGCGGATAGTCCGCCGTTTTCTCTATGCACAACGCGGATATGGCTATACTGAGCCGCATATTCTTCACATATCTGCGGACAAGCATCGGGCGATTCGTCATCCACAAGGATTATCTCATATTCGGATGACGGCAGGTCCTGTGCAAGCAGACTGTCCACACACTTGCGCAGATACTGCTCCACTCCGTAGATTGGTACTATGATTGATAACTTTGTCATCGCAGAACACCCCATTTCTCTAATTTAAAGAGTACTCGCTCTACAAAATACACTATTCCCCAAAGATGATACTTCTTCAGCCGCTGGTATTGCAGAACTGGAAAGGAGAACAAATCGTAATCATGCAATACCGAGGCAGGAAGAATCGATTCCAGATATGCCCGCCGCTCCTTCTTAATCAGCTCGGCATTCTTTCCTCCGGATTCGCTGATTCCGTTCATATCAAAGACGGTGACATCAATATTAGTATATATAGGTTTCTCGCCTCCGAGAGCAATCGCCTTGATATACCATTCCCAATCGGAACAAATCTTCATGTCCTCATTATAAAGACCATATTTGTCAAACAAGTCGCGACGAACATATGCGCAATCATGGTTAAGCGTTCCGTTATAGAAATACAAAAATGATTCCGGTGTGTACAGCCCATTTCCGCATGTGTCTCTATTAATGATTGTCTTCCCGTCATACGACTTCAGCATATTGCCGTAGAGAATGGGAATGCCATTTTCAGTTGAACATTGAATATTGAATGTTGTAAGAGCAGCGACCATACGTTCAGTCACATCCGGCGCAGCGAGAATATCTCCGGAATTGAGGATCTGTATATAATCACCGGTCGCTTTACGAACACCTTTGTTCATGGCATTATAGACGCCTTTATCCGGTTCGCTGGACCAGATAACGGTTAACGGATGAGCGGACGAATGGTTGGCAGATTCGTATTCGCGAATAACATTCACCGAACCATCAGTTGATGCTCCATCAACTATGATATGCTCAATGTCACGATATGTCTGCGCAGCCACAGAGTCCACAGTTCTCCGCAACCCATCAGCGTTGTTATAGTTTATGGTTATAATAGATAGTTTCATTTTATTATTTTTTTCATCGGTGCGGATGTGTGAAATAACTGATTTTTGCGGGTATCATACTGTGCATTAGAGGTATAAAAAAGGTGCAACGTATCATCTTTTACAAATGCTGTAGGCTTATAATAATACTGACGATAGCCATAGTAATTCTCTGCATAATGGTTATTAACCAGCGGTCTGCGATATGTTTTGAAATGCTTCCAGTCCTCAGAAACTGATAACATAATATTGTCGCCTTTTTCTATCATCCGAGGATTATCAGCCCTTTCTGCAGCAGAAACCATATACAATTTACCTTTATACTCAAACAAATCAAAATGCCAGAGGTCATGATATTGAGGCTTTGGAAAATATACAAAGCGTCCAAACAATCGTAATTTTGCGGCTTTGTCGCATGTATATATAGATTCAAATGCCAGTGTATCAACCAATTTAAAGTCTGGATCATCAATAGATGTACCGCTCCATATTGCTATTCCAATATTTTTGCGAACCGGTTCATATTGATACCATACTGCGTAGATATAATACTTTCCATCATGTTCGATTATAATTGGACATTGTTCTATATCTCCGTTATCCCATGAATTGGTTATATACACGTGCTTTTCTAACAATTTTCCATCCTGCAATCTGCCTCCTACCGTAGTTTGGTAACATCCTAACGAATCGCAAAGCGGAGTCCCACATTCTCTCCATATATACGTTATCGTGCCATTCGCATGCAGACATATATTTGGATCGGAATTATACCCTTTCTCCGGTGTATCTGCAAGCAATATGCCGGCATTCCACTCGTCATATTCATCACTGACATAAAACATAGGATTCTCCACCCGACTATTCCACCCATAGTATGGAGATTGCGCCATGTAGTATTTGCCGGATCTTTCGTCATATCGGATACATGGATGCAAACAGTCGTTATGATATTTCATGGTATCTATTGTTCTCACTAGTATAGGCTCACCTATAGGCATACTTTGCTGAGGATAATACAAGTATGCATACACTCCCGCCAAGCATAACAATACTACTATGCCAAATGTGATTTTTTTCATAACGAATCGTACAATTTCTTATATTGCTCTGCTACTATATCGGTGGTATAATTATTCATGACTTTTTCACGAGCATGTGCACTAAGCGTGTTTTCTTCATTGTGCCGGAGACACCAATCAATTCCTCTCGCCAGATCTTCGCAATCAAACTCTTTAGCTAAATAGCCATTCTGTTTATGGTCTATCATGTCGCTATTGCCTCCAATATTAAATGCTACAACAGGTGTGCCACAGGACAGGCTTTCCATAATTGTATTAGACAGATTTTCGCTGCGCGATGGCACAATCATTACATCAGCGGCATTATACAACAAGGCCATTTGTTCATCCCTATTAATATACCCCATTGTATGTATTGGCAGGGGTATACCTATTTCGGATAAATTTTCATTTGTTCCATACACAATTAATTCGATGTCTTTGTATGGTAAATACTTCAATGCTTGTACCAGCAAATCAAAGCCTTTATTCAAATCTGTCGTAGCTTGCATTGCTCCAAACAGCATATATCTTTTAGTTGTATCCAATCCCCATTGCACACGAGCATTGTTTTTATCAACAGGCTTAAACAACTCCGTATCAATACAGTTTGGTATTACATTCACAGAATATTGTCCCAACAGCACACTACGTTTCGCACATTCAGCTAACCATCTGCTCGGTGCTACAATATGCAGGTCTAATTTTTTGTACACATCAAGTTTC
>JAEEGL011582862.1_pt1 | contig 16629 bp, 19 predicted proteins | sample 9134231 | NCBI WGS metagenome assembly JAEEGL01 (sample SAMN16246548, study PRJNA631951) | gut metagenome | biome: gut microbiome; feature: rumen; material: fiber-attached | host: Bos | place: Iran: Karaj | collected 2018-10 | reverse complement strand
TTCATTGATGATACCATCCGCGATGCAGATGAGGTGTTTGTGCATGATTACGATGATGTGGAAGCGCAAATCTATATGAAACGGAAGATGTATGACCACTTGGTGAAGTTCTGCCTGCACACCTCATATAATGCTGAAGAGGATATGGAGAAGTATGCCAAGTATATGTCGGAAGCTGACCAAAGGCTTGTTGCGCAGGATATTGTTGAGCGTATGAAGCGTAGGGCACCTGAATGCAAGAGGGGGGATGATTATGACCATTTCGCTGGCTGGATAAGGAGGCTTTATAACTCTTCTCCTGAGTGTGCGAAGATTGCACAGGAGGTTGCGGAAGAGATAGTGAAGGAGAATCCGAATAAGGCATTCAGAAGAATGTTTGAGAGAATTCTTGGCCCTGCGGGAAACCACAGGGAAAAGTGACGAGAAACGATGACTCAGGAAGAACGATGGATGACAAGATATAAGGAGGTGGTTAGTTTTATAGAGACTAATCATCGGAATCCGTCTAAATATGTTGGGTCGGAAAGAGAGCTTGTTAATTGGACGAAACAGCAACGGAAGTTGATGAATGCAGGTGGGTTGAAGGAACCAAGGATTGGGATGTTCAAGGAACTGATGGAGTTGGGCGAACGATATAAACGAAAAAATCAATGGGTATGAGGAGCACGATAATATCGCTGCATACGGAATAATATAGAAGGGAAGCACCCGTTCTGCCATGCAAGTGAAGCGCAGGGCGGGGCGGGTGTTTGGGTGAAAAAGAAAATACAGGTATTATGCAATTAAATCGCGTATATGTCAAAGGCTTTAGAAACTACAAGGAAGCCACTGTTAATTTTAACAAAAGCACACTAATAATAGGTGCTAACGATGTAGGTAAGACAAATCTTATCTATGCCCTCCAGATACTTATGGATAGAGGTTTCTCTGACTATACCTTTGAGTTGAAGGATTCTGATTTCTATGCCTACGAGGATACTAAAGAAGTCGTAATCAGAGCCTATCTAACTGATGTGGTGGAAGATTGTGTTGTGGCCAGAATGCCTGGGTATATCAGCAATGAGGGTGAGATGGTGTTACAATACAAGGCTTGGTATGAAAACGGCAAAGTTGAGTATCAGTTCTATTGTGGCAAAAGCGACAGCGTGGAAGATTTGAAAGAATGCGCAGGACCTTTTTATCGTAAATATCTCAATATAAAATACATTGGAAGCCGAAGGGATTTTTGGGGCTATATCAACAAGTCTAAGAAAGATTTACTGAACCAGGCAAAACTGAAAAGGAATGAAGAAGAACAGGCGGCCGATGACAGTCTTTATTCAGATATCGAAGAGAAGCTTCAGTTTGTAGATGAAAAGATACCGGAACTATCGTTTGTAAAAACTGCTACAGACCAGCTGAACGGAGAATTGAGAAAACTTTCGATTCATAACAAGGAGCAACAAGTGTTGTTTGATACATCTGCAATGGATATAGAACAGGTTATATCAAATGTTTCTATTTCGTCGAAGCACCAAGATAAGCGGCTTGTTATTGGCGGAGAAGGTAGAATCAACCAAATTTACCTTTCACTATGGGCAACACAGAATCAGCAGACCTCAATTTCTAATGAAGTATCTATAGTCTGTATTGAAGAACCTGAAGCCTATCTCCATCCACATCAACAACGTGAACTCGCAGCTTATTTAGGACAAGCTTTAAGCGGACAAGTGATACTAACAAGCCACTCACCGTTTATAGTAAGTGAATTTAGCCCCAATTCTATTGTCAGGTTGTATAAAGACGAACATAGTGAAACAAAAGTTGCTTCTGATGGCTGTTCAAAAGCTATAGAAGATGGATTCGAAGGATTGGGCTATAGGATGAGCGTATTGCCAGCCGAGGCATTTTTTGCGGACTATGTAATATTAGTTGAAGGCCCGTCTGAGGAGATGCTGTATAGGACGCTTGCCAGCCAGTTGAAAATAGATTTAGATAGGCTGAATATTAGTGTGCTCTGTGTGAATGGCGTTGACTTTGTGACCTATATAAACATTCTGGAGGCAATGGAAATCAGGTGGTCTGTCCGCACAGATAATGATGAAATAGCAGTGCCAAGAACGAATCAAATAAGATATGCCGGAATAGAGAGAGGAATAGACTGCTTCCTTGCTTCTAACGACTTCGATAACGATGATGATGAGAGACTGTTCTATGAGTATAGGAAACATCTGCGCTATACGGACAAAAATAATATTCCGCAAGAAGTGACAGAAGCAGTAGAATGGTTCAAGACGTTCCTTGACAATTATTATATAGAGATTGCAGACGTTGATTTAGAAACTGACTTGTATAAAAGTTGTCTTCATGACACTCTGAACGAGTACTATGACCCAGATGACAAATTGAAAGGAGAAGAAGTCGTGGAGGCAATGAAAAGGCACAAGGCAATCAATATGTATCAGTTTTTAAAAGCGAAGAAAAACAAGTTATACCTGTTGAAAGATGATAAAATTGCCACACCACTGGTTGATGCCAAGAATGTGATAGAAGAATTGTATGGAAGCGACAACGATTCAGAATAGTGTTATTGAGTGTGGTGGTAATACTGTTGTTATGGCATCGCCTGGCAGTGGTAAAACCTTTGTCATATCTGAGAAGATAAAGAAGATTCTTGGAGATGATACCATGTTGAATTATCAGGGAGTGATAGCAATTTCATACACTCGAAAGGCTTCGGGTAATCTGAAGCAGAGAACGCTTGTAGATGGTGTATGGAGTAAGAATTCATTCTTTGGAACGATTGATAGTTTTTGTTTGACTCAAATTGTCCTTCCATTTGGGTGCTTTGTTATGGGGTGTGCCAATTGTGAGGTGGTGCCAGTTGCATATAGTGACCTAACAGAAGAACAAAAGGCAGATTTCAGGTGGCTAACAGAAGGTCATCCCTCATACTGCGATATAAAGGAACCAACATGGAAGTTGTTTTATGGCCTATATATCGAAGGGAAGGTTATGATAGAAAGTCTTGAACTTTTGGCTTTGCATATTTTGAAAAAATGTCCAGCTTGCAGGAAGTATATAAAGGCTCGTTATAAGTATATCTTTATCGATGAATATCAGGATGCAGACGAATATACTAATGGCATCCTTCTTGAACTGATAGACCTCGGTATCATAGGAAATGTGGTAGGTGATGTAAATCAGTCGATATTCGGATTTGCTCATAAGAGTAGTAAATACTTGACAGCATTGGAACAACATCCTGCTTTTACCTCATTCCGACTTGCCAGGAACTTCAGGTGTTCTGCTCCCATCATCAATTATTCAAATAGGTTGATGGATAAAAACTGTACATTGATTGAAACGGATGAAGAAGGCGTAGAATTGATTGCAGTTGACGGTGCGGAAGAGAAAGTCGCCAAATATATTGATGAGTATATAAAGACCGACTGTGAGAAATATGGTGTTATGGACATGAGCGGGGTAGCGGTATTAGTAAAGAACCGAAGAACACAAGAGTTGATAGACAAAAATCTTGAAATACCGCACCGTGTAATAGAGTCAACGGATTTGGATGCAGACCTAAATCCAAGGTCAAGGCTCTATGGACTGCTTTTACAATATTATCTGGATGCTACCACGCGCTTTATGGCCATACTGGACGAGTTCCTTGATTATGACGAATTGACAAATAATGAACGTAAGAGGCTTAAAGAACTAAAGGAAGAGATTAGGTCGGTTAATATGGATGAGATAGAGGATGAACTTCCGAGGTTGTTTAAAGCGATTGGGAATATCGTCTTGCCAGAATACGATGAGGGTAATGCAACAAATCATCTTGAAAAGGTCTTGGCTGATAAGGGGATGCTAGATACATACAGGCCTATCACAGGAGATGAAGTGCTGATTATGACACTGCATAAATCAAAGGGTTTGGAGTTTGATATTGTTTATCACCTTAACCTTAACCAATGGGAACTCCCATTCCAAGTAGTCGAAAACGGTGATTTTGATAATCCATCATATCCCAATTGGGATCAAGACCTTGATTTACACTATGTGGGCGTGACAAGAGCCAAGAAAGCCTGCTTTATGCTTACGAATAGTAAACGGCGCAATTCAGGTAATATGATAAAAAAATCATATCCTTCGGTATTCCTGACCTTGAACGGAGTTAATAAACTAAGAAAAGATTATACTTATTGAGTGTTATGTCGAAAAGAAGCGATAAATTCAGAACGAAGAAGAGAGACCAGTCGCCATATCTGTTCCACTTTATCAAAGGAAGTGCAGCAGAGGCTGAAACAATTCTTAAGACCATATTGTCTGAGAAAAGGCTTATTTCCAGGCGGAATGATTACATCTGTTTCACAGCATCGCCCATTACACAGGTGGGTGAATTCTTTGAAACTTTGGTTGATAGAACCGGTCAACCGATGTATCAACCTTATGGAATAGGCTTTTCGCGCGATATTTTGATTAAAGAGTATGGCGCAAAGAATGTAGTTTATGGCGATGATGAAGATGAGAAACGCATGAATAATTGTGGACTAGGGTGGCGTTTCTTAAAGCTGGATGTTGATGAATTCGATTTCGAATGGCTTCGAGAATGGAGAACTCCAGGAAATGTGCTAGATTTTTCTGGATTCCCCAAAGAACAAATGATTGTAATCGCACCTACCGATGATAAGCTGCTCGATTTCGTGACAAGAGACTATTGTGTACAATCTTGGGACTATGATGAACAGACGGGAGAAGAATTCGAAGATTGGGTTGAAATGTATGACCGCAGTTGGAAAGGATCATCATTAGAAACCATTCGTAATAAGAACTTCGTGGACGATTATCAGGTGTCGGGTTCAACGATTACTCAAATCATAGGTGCTGATATGTTTGATGAGGTGACAGAACAAATGAGTAGGAGGACTAAGGAACTGAATGAATTAATAGCAAAGAGCTGGGAAGAGACGTTTGGAAAAGCAACTGAAAAGTAGTTATAATAGGGATATGATTAATACTATAGCGGATCTTTTGAGAGAACTATCTGAGAAAGAGAATCAGAGACTAAAGGAACAGGATATAGAGCATCGCCCCTCCATTGGAACAATGTATGAGGGGTTGACGGCTGATATTCTTCAGCGGTCTCTATTTGAAGGACTTGGACTGGTGGTTGCTAAAAGTAGCTTCATCAAAGGTTGTCCGACCGAGTTTGATGTTATTCTGGCAGAAGGAGAAGGCTATAAATACCCATATACCGACAAACAGCAGTTTGAGCCAGAGCAAGTGTTAGCTGTTATTCAAGTAAAAAAGACATTGAATGCCAAAGACTTGAAAGACAGCTATGAGAACCTAAAACACATTGCAGGTCTGTATGTGGGAAAAGAGGCAAAGGAATATATGTGCAACGTAGCAACAGATTCTGTACATCATACTCTCCAGCGAAGTATTAAAGACTATGAGGATGGCAAATTGTCATTAGAGGAGGAATATGTATACCATAGTTTGGTAACCGAGGCACAACTACCCGTTACCATTGTTATTGGATATAACGGCCTCAAATCGGAAGCTTCGTTAAGAGAAAAGTATTATGAGTATTTAGAGGGGATGGTATCGACAGAGGATGATGTCAAAAGAGGATATGGACCCAACAATTTTCCTTCACTATTTATCTGTGAGGATAATTCGATTGTAAAGATGATGGGGATGCCGTATAGCGCACCATTAAGGCAAACACCTGATGGGTGGTGGGACTTCATTGCATCATCCCACTATAATCCCATGTATTTTTTTCTAGATATGTTATGGTCAAAGTTGCATTACCGGTATGGATTGCCCGTTTCAATCTTTGGCGATGACCTGGAAACACCAAAGTTGAAACCATTCCTGGCTTGTAAAATAGCCAAGCAAGGTGATAGAATGGGTTGGTGTTATTTTTATTATCCGATGAGTAAACAGGAATTGAATAGCATAACAGGCACAGTAGAATGGCAGCCTACATTCTTAGATGAAATCCAATATCGAGTGATGAATATGCTCTGCTATGATGGAGAGTTAGACTTCTCAGAGGTACCACAGATAGAGATAGATGCAAAGGAATTTGGATACCCTTCTTTAGAAGAGTTGATACAATCATTGTGCAATACGGGTATTGTGGCTCGCACGGATACTAATAAGATAAGGTTGCTCACACAGGATTGCCAAGTTATGATGATAAATGACAAATTTGTGATGGGAGAGAGTGCAGAGAGACTTAACAACTGGCTCATTAAACATTCGGCAGAGATTTTGCCATGGAAGGAGACGAAGAAAGATGAAAACTTGTAAGGTTATAGACATGATTTCTGATGGATGAGATATGATATTACTGACAATATGAAACAGAAGAAGAATATTACACCCTGTCAAAGGTACAGGGGATGTGCAGATATGGAGTCGGTAGAGTATAAGTATCCGCTTAAGATGGCGATGAAGTATGTGCTGCGGATAACACTTGTAGGCTCTTCACCAAAGGTGTGGAGGGAGATTGCTGTGCCGTCAACCATCAAACTGACATCGTTGGCCCATGTCATTGTTCTTGCGATGGGATGGGAGGAGAATCATCTGAGCCTGTTTAAGAAATGGAGGAAGGAGTACCATGTTTATATGGACGGGGCTGATATGTATGACTACCCCATAGAGGATGCCAGTGAGTATGCACTTTGCGACTTGTTGAGCACGGATGAGGAGATGACTTTCGTCTATGACTTTGGGGATAACTGGAAACATACGGTTAAGGTGGTGGAATGTGCAGCGTATGAAAAAGACGAGGAACCTTCAATCCGACTGATTGATGGGAAGAACGCGTGTCCTCCAAACGATGTTGGCGGCATTCATGGATATAAGGAGATGTTGAGGGTACTCAAGGAGGATTCTAATAGTGAAGAGGCGTGGGAATACTATACTTGGCTTGGGAGCAAGTGGGACGAGAAGTTCTTCCCAGCCATTGATACGGCCATTGCACTGAATGAACTGAATCACAAATAGATGTAAGAGGGAAGAAGGAAGATGTTTAAAATCCCCACATCGTTTCTGGAAACGGGAACGGTGTGGGGATTTCTTTTTGAAAATGACATCCACCCTCGCGGGCAGATGTCATTGCAAACTTAATTTCTAAACGTATGAAAAAAACTTTTGAGTTTACTAATGCCTATCATGTGCTTGGGGTGGCTGGCAGTACCAGCTTCGCCATCTTCGAATCGAGTCAGTAGCATGTCGATGGTATCGTCACGCTTGCTGATGGTGTCCTCCAGTTCCTTGATGGTCTCTTCAAGTTTCGCAATAGTGGCAATGTCCTGCTCATGCTGCTTTCGTGATTTGCCCTTCAGAATATGGAACTTCTCGATGAGCTTCTTGTGGCGATGTGTCAGGTCGCGGAGCTGCTTCAGGCTCTTCTCGTTCTCCAGAAGGTAGGCATCGTTGAAGAGCGAAATCAGGTCGGGACGGAGTTGCTTGACGAACATGCCCAGTGTTAGGATGGAGATGAGATAGTCTGCCTCCTCACCCGTTTCCGGGTCGTAGAGGACGAGGAAGTCCTTATCCTCGATGCAGTTGGACTTCAGATAGATTACTCCTTCCTCCCAGCTGGGGAAGAACAGCTGCCATGAGTCCTCGAAGTTGGCTGGATAGCGACCTTCTGGATCGGCCTTCATCTGGTTGTACACGCGGTTAAAATACTCTCGGATGTCATCCGTAGATGACTGTTTGTTGATAATCGTACAAATCTTGTTCATACTTCTTTCTTTTTTGGTTTTGATAATAAATTCTTGATCACGTAAGTCTGGAAGTCGATGCACATTGCCTCGAACTCCTTCTCCTTGGGCAACTTCCCGTTCTTGGGAATCATGCCGTTGACATGGCGTGTAGGCCATTTCTTCAAAGAGAGTCGCCAGCAGGCGTACTCCTTGTTGAACGGCACGTGGAACCTGCGGCTGAGGATGTAGCCCATGAGAATGGGACGCAGCGCACAGGGATATTCCTGATTTCGGACTGTCATCGGATGTGTCTCGTTCTCCTGCGTCTTAACGATGCTTGCACGGATCTCGTGCGTGTAGATGTGCAGCAGGAAACGCTTGTCGAGATACCTGCCGAGACACATCCTCGACTGTCCCTGATTGCCATAGGATACAGGTATCTGCTGGCGTTCCAACTGCTTGACTGTTGCTTCTTCTTCGATGCTCATTGTTGTTGCTGTTTATCTTTATCTTGTGAATTGTTACTTTCATTGTGCATGAGGCGATAGTCGATGTCGCCGAAGATGATGACCTTCACCATGTCGTTCAGCCGTGAGGCCGTGCGCTCCTGGTATTTCTCACGAATCTGCTCTGCCGTGAGGTTCGTGGTGATGAATACCGGAAGCAGCACGTCGTATCGGAACTCTATGAGATCCTGGACTGGTGTCGTGATGCGTCCCCACTGCATGCTCTCGCTCGGTTCCTTGCCCATGTCCTCGATGCCTACCCATGTGCGCATGGTGAGTACCTCCTCCCAGTTGCGAGGATTGGCCATGATGCTGTGGTACATCTTGGCATCGCGCAAGTAGGGAGGCAGTGTCCATGCAATGTGGTTGTCAATCATGACCGACCAGAATCGGTTGAATGCCCGGTGGAGCGTTGACTTCCCATTGCCCGTGGTACCGCAGAGCATGACGCTGAAGCGACTGTCCTTCGGATCGGTCAGGAACGTTGCCAGTTCCCAGATAGCTTTCTTCGTCATCTCCGTGAACAAGGGTACATGCCCACGACTCTTCACTTCTGCTGCATACGCCTCGCAAAGGAGCGTATAGACATACTTCGTCTGTTCACGCACCAACTTAAAAGTGTTTACTGTATTCCGCGGAACTCGTAGCTGTCGCCTGAGTTCCTCTAATTCTGCTGCCATTATCCTTGCTGCTTGAATTGTTACTGTTGTTCTGACTGCTCTCGCTGAAACGACGATCATAGAAACCGTCGAGAATCTTGGGAAAGTTCCGTGGCCCCATCATCCAGTCGATGTCTGCCACAAAGCCCTTGTCGCCGCCTCCGTTGAGGAAGGCGCTCTCGGCAGCCTTCTTTACCACCTCCACCACAGCATCCTTGCCATACTCGTTGATACGGGCACGGATGGCTTTCTTGCGATGGTCGGCAAGATGATAGCCCCGGATTTTCGGAATCGTCTTGCCTCGCATGGCCGTGTTGAAGAACGAAATGAACCTTTCCCAAGAAACAAAATCCTTATCTTCCACCTCAGGCACGTCAAGTTCCAGAGGAACCTGACATAAAACTTCGTTAGAAGTTTTCTCTATATCTTTTGTTTTTATATTATTATCTTTTTCTGTTTGGTAAACCACTTTCTCAACCACTCCGTAAACCACTCCATCAACCAATCCCTCAACCGAGGTACCCATTTTCAGCTGATAACGGTCATAGTTACAGATGGTTATGACCGTAACCTTGTCATCAACCGAACGGCTAACCATTCCATCAACCTCCAGCTTAACCAAAAACTTGCTTACAGCCTGAGAGCTGATGTGCCATAGCTTGGAGAGGTAAGCGAGGTTGACGGCCAGCTGTCCGCGCTGCAGTGACACCCTGTGACCGCAGAAGGCCACTTCGCGATTGTCGTAGTTGGCAGTCAGGATCATCCACACCCAACGTTGGAAGAGCACGGGATTGCTCCAGATCCAATGGGCTGTGATGCCCCTGCTGATGCATATAAATCCCTCGGTCGTCATCTTCTTCTTATCTGTGCTTCGGCCAGCCGCTGCATAATCTCTACCTCGGCAAAGGCCTTTTTGATGTCACTCTTGTTGTAATAGACGTGGCTGTTCTTAGCCTTGCCGCGACGATTACCCTTGATGACTCCACGCTCGACAAGTTCCTGGAACTTCTTGTACGTGCGAGCGTCGCTCGCCTTGTCGCCCGTGGAGATATTGTATTTGAGCCAGCGTTTGATGTCGGACTCCAGAAGGAGTGCTCCCGCAGGCTCCAGTGCAAGTACGGTGGCCAGCTGAGCGGCCTCCATGCTCTTCTCTACGATGAAGTGTATGTCTTCAAAATCCAATTCCATGTATCTGTTTCGTACTTAATATGCTTAAAATTTTGCATGTTTCATCCAGCCCAGCCTCATGAACGCTTTTTTTTAGTGCGCACGTGATGCCGGTAAACAATACCCTTAAACTCGGAGGTTGCATGACCTGTCAGCGATAAGTCATGCCGTGTTTCATAAGAACGGTGTGGCTACGGAACGTTGTTGTGACAGATTATATCTTCTCTGTCACAAACCTCGCCGCGTACGTTCTTTTTGAGGTGTCTTCCTGAAATCATCTGTCTTTAAACTATAAAATACATTAAATAATTTGCGAAATTGTTGCTTCGTTGCGAAAAAGTTACTAACTTTGCATTGAAGTTTTCAAAACTCGCTTTCTGGGTGCAAAGTTATAAAACTATTCCGACTTAAATATAAAACTCTAAAACCTGTATATGTCGGTTAGGATTATTTAACAATTAAAGGCGCTACTTGGAGTGTGGAGATGGCAATTAAGAACAAAACAAATCGTTTTAGCAATGAAGAAAGAAATTACAATAGTGAAGGAGAGGACGCCGCTCACAGAGCGGTTTCTGAAGTCAATGGAAGAGTATCATATCACCGCCTACCGTATGAAGATAGACGGGGTGATCAATACTTCGCAGTTGATAACTAAGATTAAGAAGGGCTTGCAGCAGCCCAGCCCCCAGACGCTCAAGAACTACTGCTCTACCTACGGCATCAATATGTCGTGGATTATCTCAGGTGAGGGACAGATGAAATCAAAGGTTGGCGCAGCAGACAACCAGTCTGCAGTAGCCGTTGGTGGTGTGCCATCATATAATGCTGATTTTGAGCGCGTCGTCCGGGCCAAGGAATCTGGGGAGATGCTGGAGCCTGCATACACCATCGCGCTTCCTTATTTTAATGATGCTGACTTTTGGTGCTTTGCCAGTACGACGGAGCTTGCGCCCACCATCAGACTTGGTGACTGCCTGGCCATGAAACAATTGACAACATGGCGAGAATATATCCCCAATGATATTATCTGTGGCGTGGTGATGAAGGATCATGTGGTCATCCGTCGGTTGCGTGCTGTCGCAGGAAACAAGGAGCAGATTTTGTTACTGCCTGTGGGCGATTTGGATGCCGTCGAAGGCGAGGCCATTCCCAAAGACCTTGTAACCGATCTGTACCAGGTTGTCGGCTCTATCAGGAATTACAAGAACATCATCAAGTAAATTGGGAGACAGTTAATGTTGTTTATGTTCTATTTTGGTTTTAAATATTTGATGTATATCAAGTAATAATCATCTGGTTTGGCGCTTTTGATTCCGTAGGCAGGAACCAAAGTTGATATATCGCCGGTAATGTTGTTGTCCTTTGCAGGGACTTCAATGTTATCGGCGTTTTTTGTGTCTGTGCCTCTCACCACTGGTCTCAGCATCGATGATGTAGTAGCTGTACTCCTGTGTTGCATGTGATGGGCTTGCCCCTTGCTATATCTTCTTAGTTCTTCTGATGGGCACGAGCCAACTGCTGGCGGGGAGTGCTTTGGGAGTTGGTACTTCGTTGTTCTGCTTGGTTTTGGGGCATGACAGGAGGCTGATTAGTGCAAGTTTGCTGTTTTGTCCTTGACATCCTTGGTAAACCCTGTCCTTGTTTCGCCACATGAATCCTGGTTCATTTGTTTGTCATGCTGTATTTTTAGGGCCGTTATTTCCTAATTCTTCTGCAAAGTTATGGCGCCGCGGATGTTCATCCTTCCGTGGCAGGTGCTCTGGCATGTCCAATGATTTGTGAGATTTTCTTCCTTTTTTTCACTATCCCTGCAGTCCTTCACGTGAAAAAACGAGTAAAATGTCAAAAATCCATGGTCACCACTCTCCTGTGCCATCCTATAGCATCAGAATTAAGTATTTAACAACCCTTTAAAAATTTACAGTTATGACAAACAAGTTAATGAATCAGTTTCAGGTAAGTGGCTATGTAGCCAAGGTTTCAACTAAGGATTTCAAGAACAGCGTTCTTGCAGAGATTCTCCTCAGCGTCCGTCACGCCACCAAGAAGAACGACGAGACCGTGTATGAGTCAGCACTCCTTCCCTGCCAGCGTTGGATTCGCACCGACCAGAAGGAAGAGTATGCTAACATGAAGGGCCAGCTCGTGACATGCACAGGCTTCTTCGGTATCGATGCTTACGAGACCGGTGGTGAGAAGCACTCTAAGATTACCTTCATCCTGAAGGACATTGAGGATGTTCCTTCTAAGGATGACAACAACGAAGAGGACGGTGAATAACCGTCCTCTTTTCCTTCCTGCCTACAGTGTATCACCATCAAAAGCTGAATGAAAAAATGATTTCCGTATCACTTGTTCCCTACGTTTCAAATCATGACTTGGACAAAGTCTCTGTTGACGGTCTTGCCTATCATGATTTCTGTTTGCAGTTCAAGGCCGGACATGCCTGGGCTACTAGGAAGGCTGCAATGATGGTTGGAAACGGTCTGAAACGGAACAGCATGAAGAACGTCGTGTTCCTCTGCGTCCCAGCTTCTACGAAGCGGAAGAACACACGCCGGTATCAGCAGTTCTCTTCGATGGTATGCAGCATCTGCGGAGCAGAGAATGGCTTTGCTTATCTCTGGCGCGACAGCGATTACAAGGCAGAGCACCTGACACGAAGCCATTACAACCAGCAAGCTCGCGCTTCGAGGCTCCTCATGGATGAGGACAAGATAGCAGGTAAGGACGTTGTCCTGTTTGATGATGTCTGCAGTTCCGGGCGCACCATGCAAGCCGCTGTCAGTGAAATACAGAAGCATGGTGGCAGGGTTGCCATAGCTATTACACTGGGCAGAACGGTGCATCGTGCATGATGTCAGGCACGATGGCTGTAGCAAAGACCTTAGCGAATACATGGATAAAGACGGTTTCCGAAATTATCCCGACCCTGAATAAGGCAAGTGTGCAACGAAGAGTCTCTGGCTGTTGTCGAAGAGAGGTGTTACCGTCTCTTCATCAATAGCCATAGACACATCGCCGCACGTGGAGCTTAGGCACAGTCTGAGCCATGACAGACCAGACACTGCCTATCTTGAAGGCTGGAGCTTCCAAGAGCACTCCCTGTTTGCCAGACCCACCCGAATTTCGGAAACCGTCGGCGCATCTGAAGATGTAAGAAGTAAGATGTAAGATGGATGATAGAAGATGAGGGATGATGCATCTACGATAGAGGTGTGTATGGCGCGTCTTCGACGAAAACGGTTTCTCTTGCTCTTTTGAACTGTCGCACTCCCTTTCCCTCTCTGAGTACCTGCCGTCTGGTTTGCTTTGTCGATGCAAAGGTAGCCAGTCCTAACGGCTCACCAAACACCGCTGAAGCTATTTACGATGATTCTTGCGTGGCAGCCTTCCCATTTTCTATGAGTCCCAAAGAAAAAGGGTATTCCATGCAAGATTCATTGTAAATTGTCTGGTATGCCGCATGATGGACTGGCTTTTAACGGCATCGAAAAGCGAAAACCCGACGGCGACGGTACGCCGAGAAATAAAAAAAATGTCGTGCTCCAGGAGCTTCGAGAAAAAGAAAAGCTCTTCCCCTCTGGCTCAGGAAGTCGATAAATTCAAAAACAAAGTAGCGTATGGAAAGTATCCGCAACAATCAGCACAGGTTCTACTTCGATGTGGTAGCCCTGAAGTCCGGGAATGTCATTGCAACGGACGTCCCCTCGTACAAAATCGCATGCAGGCATATCCGACAGTATGCCAAAGAGACCAATGATGAGGATGAGCGGTATGGTATCATGCTCTACCGCCGTAAGAACCATCGTCGTTGGAGTGTGCTCCAGTGTCGGACAAAGTTCCGTGATGAACAAGTGCTCATAGTCGGTGCCCACTATATCGAGGGCAGAAGTGCTATGGCAGCATAGAACAGAGACGTTAACCCAATCAACATATAGAGAAGTAATAAGATACAAGAAGAAGGTAACGGCAGCCCAACCAACTGCCACAAACTTTTACGATTATGCAACAGTTATTTGCAGCAACCCGTAACTGGGTAAGTTTTGAGGGAGGTGCCATCAACCTATGGTGTCCGAGTTATGACGACTCTGCAAAGATGGCTCTGGTGAGACTCTTTGACTCCGTGTTCGACTACTGTCAGGTGGACTATGCCACAGACGGCAGCGGTCAGATTGTCCCTGATGAGTTTCAGGTAGGTAGAGAGGAGTTTGAGAAGGTGATTGATGACCTTGCCAGCTGGACGATGAAGGCTGGTGATGAAATTGACAGCATCTGCACTGACCTTGGCTGCACCAAGGAAGAGTTGGAAACCATGCTCCGCACCATCTATGACAAGGCAGACAAGGAAGTCAGCTGGGTCAGACTCTCGTGGATAGGGTAAATGTTAAAATTGTAGCTTTACAGGGCTGATATTCTACAGCCTTGTAGGGCTATAGTTTCACAGCCTTACAGGGCAGTCAAATGATAGCTTTATAGGGCTACAGGACAATAGAAAGACAGACTTACAGAATAGTCGTTTTATAAGGCCATAAGGCTACAAAGGAATAGCTCTGTAGGCCTGTAAACCTACTGAATAACAGGCATGTAGGGACGTAAGGCCGTAGGTCCGTAGTCCTGTCAAACTGCATTTGAAAATAACGAAGAAGAATATGTCGAAGATTATGATTACTTTTGCATTTGCTTTGATAGCCTATAGCCTCCATAGCTATGGAGTAGCAAGTTGTGCTTTTAGTTATCTAAAAGCGCCCTTGCCATCCGAGTGGATGGAGGTAAGACGGGGTCGCAACTCCCCGTCTATGAAACCTTATAATTGGATTGACCATGAAGAAAGAAAAGAGAAATGTGGCGCAGATGATACATCTGACACCGAGCGAGAAAGAACTTTTTGTGTCCAAGGCAAGGCACTACCGTTCCATCAGTGCCATGATCCGTGATGCCGTGGCACACTATGATGACCGTCTGATGATGGGTAGGATAGAGGCCGTGAACAGCATCGAACCCGTGATAACAGCCCACCAGACTGAACTCTCACGATTGGGAAACAACCTCAATCAGGTGGCCCACTACTGTAACGGACTGGCACAGATCAGTGCCTATCACACCCAGTTTGTCGCAACCCGTATCGAGCCCTTGTTGAAGGAAATCAACGAGAACCTGGACAAGGAGACACGGATAGAGGATGGCATATTGAAACAACTGATGAAGAGTGAACGCAGAGGATGATAGCCACGATACTACAATCAAGTAGCACCTTTTCTGCCGTGAGATACAACGAGCGGAAGGTGGAGCACGGACAGGCAGAACTGATAGCGATGAGGAACTTCGGAGCCATCGGTAATCGTCCAGACCTTGCCACCATACAGGACAAGCGGGACTTCCTTGTTGATTACTCTGCCAGAAATGGCCGAATAAAAAAGGCGCAGTTCCATGCAGCCATTTCCTGTAAAGGACAGGAATACTCTCGGGAAGAATTAGAAAAAATAGCCTGGGAGTATCTGAAGTGGATGGGCTATGGTGAGGATGGTCAGCCAGTACTGATGTACTACCATCATGATACCGGCAATAATCATCTGCATATCGTGACCAGTCGTGTAGCACCTGATGGGAAGAAGATTAGTGACAGCAACGAGAAGATACGCTCATTGAAGGCTATTGAATCGATTATGAAGATTGACAGGAAGCAGCAGAACTCAGAAATGCTAAAACTCGCGAAGTCCTATCACTTCGAGAGTGTATCTCAGTTTATGGCCATCTTCGAGACTTCGGGCTACGAGGCCTATAAGCAAGGTGACAGTATTTTTATTAAGCGAGGTGGAGAGGTGCAGGATTCTGTTCCGGTGAAGGAGATAGAGAAACTATGCAAGAAGAACGGTGACGAGGAGAAGAAACGCATCCGTCAGTTACGAGCTATCTTGAAGAAGTACCGTGACCAGAGCTGTAGCCGTGAAGAACTGGAAGCTGTGCTAAAAAAGAAGTTCGGTATCAGTATCAAGTTTCTGGGCAAGGAATTTTCTCCATACGGCTATATGGTGGTGGATCATGCTACCAAGACCGTCTTTAAGGGCAGCGACATCCTAGGAGTAAAAGAACTCCTGCAGTTCCAGAGCAGAGAAGAGAAGCTGCGGAAGGCAGACTTCTTCATCGAGGACAAACTGAGGGAGAATCCGAATGTCACTACCTTTGAACTTAACAGAGACCTGCAACGCTACTACGGCTGCTATATCAGTCACGGGCGTATTGTCATCGGTAAGGAGCGGACAGAACTTGCAGACTATCTGGTGCAGAGGATCAAGTTCAATGACAAGGTGGACTGGGTACAGGGATTTTCTCCTGCCAACGACCAACAGGTAAGACTACTGTCGAAGCTCTTCAAGGTGCCGGAGGACAGACTGTATATAGAGCCAAGCAACGATGCCAGTTCCGAAGCCAATGGGTCTATCATAGACAAGATACAGGGCATTATTGATAGCAGTACTGAAAAGAACGTCTTTGACAACCTCCTTGCAGAAGGAGTCTGGACGTATTATTTCGAGGGCAGACTGTATGGTGTCGATACCACCAAACGGAAGGTGGTGGATATGG
>JAEEGL017253838.1_pt1 | contig 16630 bp, 13 predicted proteins | sample 9134231 | NCBI WGS metagenome assembly JAEEGL01 (sample SAMN16246548, study PRJNA631951) | gut metagenome | biome: gut microbiome; feature: rumen; material: fiber-attached | host: Bos | place: Iran: Karaj | collected 2018-10 | reverse complement strand
CTGATATTCTCTCCCCTGAAGCTTCCAAGGAGAAGTACAAAGAAGCTGGTAATCTGTCCTGCGACCGTAGCCATGGCTGCACCTTTTACTCCCAGATGAAATCCGAAGATAAAAAGCGGATCAAGCCCGATATTCATGATGGCACCGCAGATAAGTCCCACCATGGCATACATGGCACTTCCCTGGAATCTCAGCTGATTATTTACTACAAATTGACCTATCATGAAAGGCGCACCGATCAGGATTATGCGCATATAGTCCTCTGTATCCTTCAGTGTTGTTTCTGAAGAACCGATCATGTATGAAAGATCTTTTACGAACAGATTTCCAAACACTGCAATGATTATTCCGATTATCAGAGCTATTGCAAAGCCGGTTGAAGCCATTTCATTTGCTTCCTTTTTCTCTCCAGCTCCGAGCATTCTGGACAGATAGTTACCCGAACCATGTCCACAGAAAAATCCAATTGCCTGCACTATCGCCATAACTGTGAAAACAAGGCCAACTGCTGCCGTTGCCTGCGTTGAAATTTTCCCCACAAAAAAAGTATCCGCTGTATTGTATATAGCGGTTACCAGCATACTGATGATCGTCGGCACCGACATCTTCAAAATCAACTGTGGTACCGGTGTCGTCGTCATCATTTCTCTTCTGTTTTGTTGCATAAATAGTTTCCCTCTATTCCCCTTTTTTCTATACTTCCTCGCAGATGTATATCCTCTTATTTTTCAGCCATTCCAATGCCTCTTTATCATCGGTAAAAGCCTGCCCTGTGGCAGAATTAAACGCATTAAGGTCAGTGATCTTAGCCATTATCACCGGATCATCAGGCAGAACTTCGCCATTATCCTCTGCCCTCAGCGCATCTTCCATTTCCATTCTTTTGATATACTTCTCATCCCTTATACAGTATACATCATACTGCGCCTTTATATCCTCATAATCTGTTATTCTGTCCAAGGCAAAATCACATATCTTTTCAAATCCCATCCATGAGTAAATAGCTTCATCAACAGGCAAAAGGAAAATGAAGGGAATATTCTCCTCTCTTATCAATTCAAAAGCTTTTGAAAACACCCTTATCATCTGGCCTTGATGGCGCCTTTCTGCTGTAGTTGCAACAGCTACAACATAGTAGGTCTTCACCACTGTTCCTGCCAGATTTATATAATAAGGATTGAGGTGAAGCATTGAAATTACTTCACCATCCTCCAGACTCACTATTATCCTATTGTCGCTGCATTTCTCCGCATAGTAATAATCCACAAACTCCTTCGGATCATCAAAAGCTTCTTCATACAACTTCCTTGTGTGATTTTTATCCTTATACTCTATTATCATTCTTTCTCTCGCTGTCGCTGAATTGGTTGCAGTTCAATGATTGCCTATAATTTCCTTTTAGGCTACCTTCTCATACACCTTGAATTTCCTGGCGTAGCCGATGGGATTATAGCTCTCCTTCGCCTGTCTGAGACCTTCGATTCCCATGTCATCTTCCCTGTTTACAACCTTGGCATTCTCATAAGAATTCAGCAGGAACTGCTGATTGATAACCTGATATATACCGGGGATCTCAGAATTGGCTTTTTCTATACTGATGACTGCCATCTGCTCCCTGCAGTTATATGATCCGATGGTAAAAGCCTGCAGTTCATCATCAATGAAAATTCCACCGATCCTGTACGTAACCTTATCACAGTTTCTGAGAATTTCTATTATTCCATCTTTCTCTGAGATCAGAGTTTCCTTACTCTCAACACCCTCTGCAAGTCTGGTGTCGATCCACTTATTCAGAAATTCCTCAAGGAAATACTCATCCACACAGCACAAAGTCTTATACTTCCATCTGCCCTCATATTCCTTCATAAATTTGTTTATCAGATTTCTCTTCTTCTGAAACTTCTTTCCGGGAAGCTTTCTCAGATCCTCAGCATCATACAGATAATCCTTCAGATCGATTTCTTCCTCTACCACAAATCCGGGATTTTCCAATAAACCAAGAACCTCAAGAGAGCCCTCATCCGCAAGATCTATCCGAAGCGGACTCTTTAATTCCTCCCTGAAATATTGTCTGAGCAGTTCAAAATACTTCGGGAGCTCCTCATCCCTACAATAAGGCATAGCCGCATAATAACCCTTTTCATCGTGCATAAGAATTATCGCGGCTTCATCCTCAAAATATATTTCTGTATTATATAAATCCTTCCAGATATACGTATCCAGAACAGTGCTGTCGCAGGTCTTATTGTCCCTAAGTGAATATATCTTCGAAAGCTCTGCAGCCTCCTCAAATGACGGTTTGTGAAAAACAAGTTTCTTATCCATGCTTTTATCTCCCATAACGATTGAAACACCTTACAATTGCAATAGATTGTACACAATTATATTTATCACAAATATTGTCTGATGTCAATCGCCACAGGGTATCATGAAAACAGCTCGCGCTTGCGATCTATCATGGAATCGATCTGCTCCATGTAGAGCTTCACGTCTTTGACATTGTCACAGCGCTCGATTCGACCGTCGCCGTAAACGCGCTTCGTAACAGTACCGGCGCCGAGAGCAACTATGGACTGTACCTCCTCCATCATCAATATGTTATAGATTCCTGCCTTGCCATCCTCAGCAAAACCCGTATTTTCCAGATTGCCTGAGATATTCTTCTGCCTGTACATATAATATGGACTGAGTCCCATGCGTGCTGCCGACTTCCGTGCAATCTCCATCATCGCACCTGTATCACTCTCAAGGAAATACCCATTAGTCCTTATATGCTCCGCAAGTCTTGAGCCGCGCTTAACCGACAGACTATGAACAGTCAGATCATTGGGCCGAAGCTTTTCTATCTCTCTCATGGTATTCTCAACATCAGCCTGTGTCTCACCCGGAAGCCCCAGAATGATGTCCATATTGATATTGTCAAAGCCTTCTTCCCTGGCTGTCTCATAGGCCTCTATGAACTGAGCCACAGTGTGCTGTCTTCCGATTCGCTTAAGCGTCTCATCACTCATCGTCTGAGGATTGACTGAAATACGGTCTACTCCGCACTCCTTCATCACCTTCAGTTTTTCTCTTGTTATTGAATCCGGTCTTCCTGACTCCACCGTGAATTCCCTGCAAGCAGACAAATCAACATGCTCGGACAGATAACCAATAAGCCGCCTCATCTGATCAGGCTCAAGTGTTGTGGGCGTTCCACCACCTATATAAACTGAATTGAGTTCCTTACCCTTGAACGTCTCTGCAACATAATCAATCTCTTTATAGAGGCATTCAAGATAATCATCCACTTTTTTCTTCCAGCTGACTATCGGAAAAGAAGTGAATGAACAATACAGACATGTGGTGGGACAAAACGGTATCCCGATATACAGACTGTAATTACCATCAAAATTGATATCATCAAGTATCTTCTTCTCTCTTACAGCAATACCATAAGCGAGATCTATCTTCTCATCTGATACAAAAAAAGTTCCGCGCATATAGTCGCGGATTTCAGCTTTACTCTTATTCTCATAGAGCATCTGCATAGGAATTCTCGTCGGTCTTATTCCTGTAAGTGAACCCCAGGGTAGTGAATATCCGACTTTTTTACAAAGCTCCCTGTACATTAGCTGCTTAAGAGCATTTTTCGGTGTAGTGAGTGATTCGCTACTTCCGTCAGTTGAGCTGTCACTGCCTGTGGCATCCGCAGTGCTGCACTTCTCCTCAGCCTTACCGTAGCTGCCATCCTCCTGCAGAATCTCCATTTCAATCCTGCCCTGCTCCTCAAAAAGCCCTATTCTGATGTCCGAAGAAGGAGCCTCTGCTCCCAGTTTTTCCTTCTTCTCTTCACTCGTCAGGACCTGTACATCCTCCGCTGGGTAGAAAGCCTTCACCAGCGAATGGATGTCATATTTATATCTGTCCTCATTTAATTCAACTAAAATCATTTATTGCATTCCTTCCACATCGGTCCGCGCAGAGCAGACATCGATAAAACGTCTTGCGCCTCCATCACAAAAAAGAATTATATACCTTCTCATATCCAATTGTTGTAGTTCCGCCATGTCCCGGATAAACAACCGTATCATCCGGGAGAACGAAAAGCTTCTCATGGCATGATCTGACAAGCGTGCTCATGGATCCACCGGGGAAATCTGTTCTGCCGACACTGCCTTCAAACAGCGTATCTCCGCTGATGAGGATACTGTCCTCGGCAAAATAGAAACAGCAGCTTCCCTCTGTATGTCCGGGTGTGGCAATGACTCTGAACTTAAGTCCTGCCGCCTCACACTCTTCTCCGTCTGCAAGGAATCCATCAGGCTTCACAGTTAGACTACTTCCAAAATCTGAGGAGAGATTATAGTACGGATCCTCACACAATCTCTTCTCCTGCTCATAGGCATAAACCTTCGCCCCTGACAGTTCACGAAGTTTATCCACTCCGCCGATATGGTCAAAGTGAGCATGTGTAAGGTAAATAGCAGCTACCTCAAAGCCGCGTCTCTTCAGTTCCTCATAAATCCCGTCACCATAGTCTGCAGGATCAAAAAATACGCAGGGAGTCATTTCCTCATGCGATGCGGATGGGGAATGGTCTCTGCCGTCCTCCCTATAAACAAAGTAGCAGTTGGTCTGCACCATCCCCAGGCACATCGTCCCAACTGCAACCTTTCCTACCTCTACATCCTTCATATTATCTCCAGTCCGCCATCCCCCGGGCTTTAAATAACATATATGTTTCGCTCAGCTGGCGCTTTCGCTCTGATTCGCACGTAGAGGTACTAAGTCACCCAAATACGGTGACTAAGTACCTGCGTGCTCATAAGCAGCTTCGCGTAACATACATGTTATTCTTGCCCGAAGAATGGCTCATTGTACACATATCATTTGCAGTATCTATCTTAGCTATTTCGATGAAGGAATATTCAATCAGTAAATAGCTTAGTTTACCTGTAACTTAGTTCCCTTCCGGTAGTAAAAACTACCTACGTCTAGACATCGACACCTACGGCACGGGCTGAGAATACATAAGTTCCCTGCCGCCAAATAGAATTGGCATGCGTTCAGGTCGCGGATTACTAAAAACTACCTACGTCCAGACATCGACACCTCCCGCAAAGGCTGAGAATACATAAGTTCCCTGCCGCCAAATAGAATTGGCATGCGTTCAGGTCGCGGACTGTAAAGAAAACATACATGTTCCATGAGGCTGCCTTTAAAAACGTCGGTTCTTAGGTGCTGTTTTTTAGCGCCTTAGAACCGCTACGTTTTTAACGGAGCGAAAGCGTCAGCCGAATGGAACATGTATGTTTTAAAAAGCAGTCAGCGACCTGAACGCAACCATTTATTAATAAGGCGGCAGGGAACGTATCATTCCAACCTCAGCCGGAGGTGCGCTCGATGTCGATGACGGAATCTATGTTGCGGATCTTGTCGACAATCTCGCCAAGCTCTTCGCGGCTGGACACCTGGAAAGCGGTCTCCATCGTCGCAAGCCCCTGCTTACTGGTACGCGTATTCATCGAAATAATATCAACATTCTTCTCCGTCAGTGCCCTTGAGACATCTGCCAGAAGTCCCGGCCTGTTATTCGCGAAGATATTGATTGTCGCAACATACTTCTCTCCCGGAGCACGTGCTTCCCACTTCGCTTCGATGAGACGTGTGCGATCCTCTTTTTGCATGCTGGCTACGTTTACGCAGTCACGCCTGTGAATCGATACGCCGCGGCCCCTGGTAACGAAACCGACAATCGGATCGCCGGGAACCGGATTACAACATTTTGAAAAACGAACCGCAACATCATGAATGCCCTTAACAATAATGGCATTACCGGTGCTGCTGACCCTGGGAGTTATGCTGCTCTCAGCAACCGCTGCGAGCACCTCCTCATCGGTCATATTCTGCTTGTGATCTTTTTCATAGAGTTCAAGGAGCTTGTTGGCTACCTGTCCCTCCTTCAGTCCACCATGTCCCACTGCGGCAAGAACAGCATCCCAGCTGTGGAAGCCGTATTTTCTGACAATGAGTTCCTGATATTCAGGCTTCATAACACTGTAGAGATCAATTCCCTTGGCCTTACAGTGCTCTAACAGAAGCTCCTTACCTTTGTTGATGTTCTCTTCCTTGAACTCGTTTCGGAACCACTGGTTTATCTTATTCTTGGTAGATGTACTGCCAACGATACTGAGCCAGTCTCTGCTGGGTCCCTTGGAATTCTGGCTGGTGAGAATTTCTATTCTGTCACCGTTCTGGATTCTGTAATCTATCGGCACAAGCTTGCCATTTACCTTGGCGCCGATCATCTTATTACCTACGGCGCTGTGTATGGAATAGGCAAAATCTATAGGTGTTGAACCTGCGGGCAGGTTCTTAACCTCACCATTGGGAGTGAAGCAATAAACATCCTCTGAGAACAGGTTCAGATCGCTCTTTAAGAGATTCATGAACTCCTGATTGTCGCTCATGTCCTGCTGCCATTCAAGGATCTGACGAAGCCAGATAAGCTTCTCCTCTTCCTGTCCCTCTGCATGCTTTCCATCGGAGGCCTCTTTATATTTCCAGTGAGCTGCGATACCGTACTCAGCTGCTCTGTGCATGTCAAAGGTTCTGATCTGAATCTCAAAGGGCTGTCCCGATGAACCGATCAGTGTGGTATGCAGAGACTGATACATGTTTGGCTTAGGCATCGCAATATAATCCTTAAACCTTCCGGGAATAGGTTTATAAAGCTCATGAATAACACCGAGGGCAGCATAGCAGTCCTTCACTGAATCAACTATGATTCTGACTGCAAACAGATCATATATCTGCTCCAGAGTCTTGCCCTGATTGTGCATTTTCTTATATATACTGAAAAAGTGCTTTACTCTTCCGTTTACTTCACCCTTTATACCGGCTGCATCAATATGAGCTCTGACCTCTGCACAGATCTCCTCGACATATTTTTCTCTCTCGATCTTGCGCTGAGCTACTCTCTTAACAAGGTCATAGTAAATGTCCGGCTCAAGGTATTTTAGTGACAAGTCGTCCAGTTCGATCTTGATCTTACTGATACCAAGTCTTCCTGCTATAGGGCTGTAAATATCCAGCGTCTCCTGAGCGATCCTCTGCTGCTTCTCAGGCGGCATATGCTTAAGAGTACGCATATTGTGAAGTCTGTCCGCCAGCTTTATAAGGATTACACGGATATCCTTCGCCATAGCCAGGAACATTTTCCTGAGGTTCTGAGCCTGCATCTCCATCTGGTCAGGTGTCTTATTTGCATAATCTCCTGAAAGTTCCAGACCCTGCAATTTGGTAACGCCGTCTACAAGCAGTGCAACGTCTGATCCAAACTGCTCCTCAACCTGTTCCTTGGTGTAGATCGTATCCTCTACGACATCATGTAAAAGACCTGCTGCGATCGTCTCCTTATCCAATTCCAGATCGGCAAGGATTATGGAAACACACAGCGGATGAATAATATAAGGCTCACCTGACTTGCGCCTCTGCTCCTTATGAGCTTCAGCGGCAGCCTGATAAGCCTTCTCAATAAGCGTTATATCATCTGACGGGTGATATCTGTGAACACGACTAATAAGCCCCTCATACAGGGCTTCGGGCGACTGAAATTCGTCTATAGCTTCAATTTTTCCATCATCAAATTCAGCCTGTTTCATCACTACCACCCGGTCCTCAACAAGATTGCTTGTATGATTCGCACTAAGTTCGTGAAAACCTCACTTAGTGCTCTGCTCAAACAAGACCTGTAAATCCAAAATTACTTTCCATCATAGGAAAGCGCTGAATAAAGCTTATAGTCTCCTAAAGCTTCTCTTCCCTTAAGTCCCTTTAACTCCATCATAACAAGAACACCGGCAACTTCTCCGCCGAGCTTCTCGATCATCTTGATCATAGCCTTGATGGTTCCGCCTGTTGCGATAAGGTCATCAACAATAAGAACCTTCTGTCCCGGCTTTATGGAATCCTTGTGCATCTCAAGTGTAGCTGTGCCATACTCAAGCTCATAATCCTCAGAGATTGTCTCGCAAGGGAGCTTACCCTTCTTACGGATCATTACGAAGGACTTCTTCATGTTGTATGCAATAGCTGTACCAAAAATGAATCCTCTTGACTCAGCTCCGACAACAACATCAAAATCGATATCCTTTACAAGGTTCTGCATCTCATCTATTGCAAGCTGAAGTCCATCGGGATCCTGCAGTACACTTGTAACATCACGGAACATAATTCCCGGCTGCGGAAAATCCGGTATAGTTCTTACATAATCTTCTAATTTTTTCATTATTTATTTACCTCATTATTGCCTTTAGAATACTATTTTTGAAAAAAATTACATTTAACCTTATTATTATACCACATCATGCGTTTTTGTAAATCGAGCAAAAAAGCTATCATCCTTTCAGATAATAGCTTTTGACTAGTTTTATTCAAGATTGAATGTGATCGTATCGCCTCCAAGGGTTCCTATGAGCCCCAGGGTATCGATGTTCTTGACCTTTTCGGCCTTCATCTGCTTTATGAGCACCATATTCTGCTTGGCTCCTGCCGGGATTGTTCCTGTGAAACTGCTAAGGTCGTCATCCAGCATCGTCACATTTGTATATCCCACATTTACTCCGTTCAGGATCACCTGGAAATGTGGATTAGCCTTTTCCATGTCAACCGTTACATCCATTCCGCTGGTATTGACCAGCTTGAAGTTCAGAACCAGGAGCTTACTGCCCTCAACCGCAGTTATGGAGAAAACATCGTTCTCATCAGCATAGGAGCTCGCCACGCTGTATCCCGAATATGTGAGGAAAAGTCCTTTGGACAGCTCCTGTCTCATACCATCTACAGTGGTATCCGTCTGAGTTGTCAGTGCTTCTTCCTCTCCGGAATCCGGTGTCTCTTCCACCGCAGGTTCGGTGGTTTCAGTCTCTGTCAGGTCATCAAGTTTTTCATCCAGTGACGGCTCTTCAGTCTGGTTCTCGTCAGTTTCATCCTCGGACTTTCCGGCGTTTTCAATTCCCTCCTGAAGCTGGTCTTCATATTCATCCAGGAGCTTACCGATATCGTCATCCTCGGAACTTCCATCGGAAGCCACGTCGATATTTACATCATCATTGTTTTCGTCGGTATTTTCCTCAGGCTGAGATGTATCGGACTGAGTAGTTTCCGGTTCCGTGGTATCAGGTTCCGTCATAACAAGATCAGTATTTTCAAGCTCATCTCCATCCTCTGGAACCGGATTGTTTGCAGCTTCCTCAACAGCTTTCGCTGTCTCCTCATCTCTTGCTGCCTTGGCTGCCGCTCTTTCCTCCCTCTCTATCTGCTTTTGCATTTCGAGAGCTGATACGGAAGACAGTCTCTCCACCCCGTTATTGGAGTATTTCATCAGAAGGCTCACCGCATAAGCGACCGTCTGGTTGTACTCCTCTTCAGTCATCTCCGGGAAAGTGGAACCGCAACCTGTCAAAAATATACTTGTTGTAAAAAGAATTGCCAGAGCTTTTAACACACGCTTTTTCATAAACGCCCCCTATGCTCAGAACTCTGTTACATTAAACCATACCGGTTTTATCACCCCGATACTGTTTCATTATCTCGTTTCAAGTTCAAACCAGAACTCAACACCATTATCGTAATTTCTAACACCATACACCTGGTGCATCGAATCCATGATGGCTTTAACTATGGAAAGACCCACTCCGCTTCCGCCATACTCACGGGTTCTGGCCTTATCAACCTTATAAAACTTTTCCCAAATATGATCTATGCTGTCTTCAGGGATAGGCTCTCCGGTGTTAAACACGGATATTCTCACCTTATCATCATGTGTCTGAAGCTTGATCTCTATAATATTGTCGCCGGACAGATGATTGATCGCATTGCTGTAATAGTTCATCAGAACTTCTTCTGTCTTGAACACATCAGCCCATACGTAGATCGGCTCATACTCAGCCATCTGAACGGTAGCATTTTTCTGCTTCGTTAATATATCGGCAGATTTTATATAATTCTTAATAGTTGCAACGATATCAAACCTCTCCATCTTCACTACATCGTTGCCAAATTCAAGCTGATTGAGGGTCAGAAGCTTTTTAACCAGAGTATCCATCTTGGATGCTTCATCCTTGATGACATCGCAGTAGAACTTCATGCTCTCCGGATCGTCTATTACACCTTCATCCAGCCCCTCTGCATAACCCTGTATCAGTGCTATAGGAGTCTTCAGCTCATGTGAGACATTTGAGAGAAACTCTCTTCTCATCTCATCAATCTCTTCCTTGCGGGCGATATCCTGCTTAAGCTCATTATTCGCTGTCTTTAACTCCTTGATCGTAGTCTCAAGCGTCTCTGAGAGTTCGTTGATATTGTCTCCCAGAATATCGACTTCGTTCTTTTTATTCTCTTTTGATTTATACTTTGCCTCAAAATTGAGGTTCTTCAGTTCATTGGAAATCTCACTGAGCTGCAAAATAGGTCTGGTAATTCTGTTACTCAGGTACAGTATACAGATCGATCCGATGACAATTGCGATGAGACCGACATATAGCATGAATGTATTGGAGATATTAACGCTCTCCTCGATTCCTGTCAGCGCACATCTGACCATTACGATATATCCGGAATCAACCACGCCGAATATCTCAAGATACTCGGTATTCATCCTTTTGTCAGTTTCAATCTGAACAGTATAGGTATTGGTCTTTTCTATGATTTCCCTGTTGGTAACATAATTAGTCGTTATACTTCCACCGATCAGATTATCCCACAGAATCTTGGCCATGTAGTCAGTATCTGCAGCCGATGCCTTGAGTGTCTGAGAATCTGCATCGAGAATGATCAGCTCAATTCCATATCTGTCACAGATTTTCTGAAGCTCTATATCATACTCATCCGAATTGAAACTGTCCTTTGTCGAAGCCTCATTTATATTGTTGTAAGCGGCCTTAGTCACATTCAACTGATGAGACAAATATACTTTTTCAAGGAAGGTCCTGTTAATGATCAGGCAGAATACTATCATTCCCACCATTACCATAAGGAACATGAAATTGAATTCCGTCCTAAGAGATCTTCTGACCTTCTTTTCACTTGCGTTTTTCTTACTCATACTTCGAATTTGTAGCCCATTCCCCAGATAGTCTTGATCAGTTCACCTTTTTCTCCCATCTTGCCGCGGAGTTTCTTTACATGTGTATCAATGGTTCTGGCATCTCCGAAATAATCATAGTTCCAGACATTGTTCAGAATCTTTTCTCTGGAAAGTGCTATGCCCTTGTTCTCAATAAAATATGTGAGAAGTTCGAATTCCTTGAAACTAAGCTCTATCTCTTTGCCATCAATCTGAACACTGTGAGCTGCCTTATTCACTACGATGCCACCTGCCTCAAGGATGTCCTCACTTGTGACCTGTGTGGTTCTTCGCAGTATAGCGTCCACTCTGGCCACGAGGATTTTAGGACTGAAAGGTTTGCCAATATACTCATCAACGCCCAGCTCAAAGCCCAGAAGCTCATCTCTCTCCTCAGTCTTGGCTGTGAGCATAATGATCGGAACCTTTGAGTATGCGCGTACCTCTCTGCATACCTGCCATCCGTCCATCTTAGGCATCATTACGTCAAGGATGATCAGAGCTATATCATTCTGCTCTTCGAAGAAAATATCAAGAGCCTTCTGTCCATCCTCTGCTTCAACCACATCAAAATTACTCTTAACCAGAAAGTCGCGAACAAGCTTGCGCATTCTGGATTCATCGTCAACAACCAGTATTTTTAACTTATCCACTTAAGTCAATCCCCCGAAAAATTATATTTGCCAGCACTATAAGTCTTACTGTCAGTATTTATTATGCAATAACTTTGTGTTTTTTATATGACATTCCAGAACCAATTTATGAAAAATCGGTGTCCACTAAAATGTCCCTGCCTGTTGCTTACTCCCCTGTCTCAAAGTCGTATTCCGTGTTATCTTCTATATCCAGTTCTCTCTCCTTCTGCCTTACAACCTTCTCCCTCTCCTTGAGAGACTGTTCCCACTCAGCATACCTGTTGGTGACATTCTGTTTGTAATTTATCATGTTATCAGTCTCTGCTGTATTTACTATGATAAACATTGCCACGATCAGTCCTATGAGGATCAGATTAAATGCAGACAGAAGTATTATTGATGTCTTTACATCACGTTTTTTCTTCTTTGGAGGAGGCGTGATATACTGCCTTGGATGATATTCATCCGGAAGTGCCACATTTGTGAATTTAACCGAAATCGGAATCGGCGTCAGATCATTTTCCGAAACACCTGCAGCGATCAGCTTATCACGAAGCTTTGCCAGATATTCCCAGCCTATCGGAGTGGAGAATATCTTACTGGAAATAGCTTTCTCGTACACAGCTTCCAGATCCGATACCTTTGTTGAGCGCACCTTCTGTCCCAGGATATCAATCTTCTTCCTGTCGAGCTTAGCCTTCTCAACATCCTCCATAGACAAAAACATATACCCGTCAAATGTCAGCTCCTCAGGTGTGGGGAGTTTTTTGGGTTCTTCCTTCAGCGGCTCATCCTTTTTTGGCTTCTCCTGAGGTGTCTTCTTTGGCGGTTCCTGCGCATCAGGCTTTTCCTGCTTAGGAGCTTCCGCTTCTGCCATCGCATGCGCTTCCTCCAATGAGATATCCTCTAGCTGAGGAGCTTCATTCACCTCAATTCCCGCATCCAGCATGTCGCCCATGGATTCAACATTTTCTCTTAAATCGATATCATCTGCCATACTCTACTCCATAAGCTGCAATAAATACGCTGACGCTTCTGGCCTTCATCCTCCAGTTTGGTACAGATAAGGGCTTGGGTCTGTTATTAAAATATCTCTTGTCCTCTGCAGCAGTATCCACTACCAGAGTCCAATACGCACCTTCAGGCGGTGTCGGAAGAGTTATCTGAATGTCTTCCCAATAGGAATTCACTGACATGATAACAATATCATCATGACCTTTCTTTCTGATGAATCCCGCAAACATAACTGATATGACTTTTGTATTGTCGTTTATATTCGTGTTGTAAGGACTGTCTGTAAAAACAGTAATAGGCGGAAGGCCGCAAACAGCCGGTTTTAAATCCTTACGAATGCAGGGATGCTTTCTCCTGAACTGGATCATATCCCTGTAGAAATCAAAATAAGCCTTGTTCTTTTCCAGAAGCTTCCAGTCGAGCCAGGATATCTCATTGTCCTGACAGTAAGCGTTGTTGTTACCAAACTGGGTGTTGGCAAACTCATCGCCCTGAAGGATCATCGGCGTTCCTCGGCTGCACATGAGAACTGCTATGGCATTTCTCATCATCTTGAATCTCAGGTCCATTATCTCCTGATTATCCGTTTCACCTTCACAGCCGCAGTTCCAGCTTCTGTTGTCGTTAGCACCATCAGTGTTGTTCCAGCCATTGGCCTCGTTGTGCTTCTCATTATAAGCAAACATATCGTATAAGCTGAAGCCGTCATGACAGGTTATGAAATTGATTGATGAATCATATCCCGCGTAGCCGTAGCCATACATATCCATGGATCCTGTAATACGCCTTACAGCATCCGGTGCCGCCCAGAAATCACCTTTCACAAATGACCTGATACTGTCACGATATTTACCGTTCCACTCAGCCCATCTGCCCCATGCAGGGAATGATCCCACCTGATACATTCCACCTGCATCCCAGGCTTCCGCGATCAGCTTTACATCTCCAAGAAGCGGGTCAAAAGCCAGTCTGTGAAGAAGCGGCGGATGCTCCATAGGTGCACCGTTCAGATCACGACCGAGTATACTTGCAAGGTCGAATCTGAATCCATCAATCTTGTACTCCTCTACCCAATAATGGAGGCAGTCAACTATCATCTGCTGAACAATAGGATGATTACAGTTCAGAGTGTTACCACATCCACTGAAATTGTAATAATCCCCATCGGGCGTCAGCATGTAATAGATATTATTATCAAATCCCTTGAAGGAAATGAAAGGTCCCTTCTCGTTACCCTCTGCTGTATGATTGAAAACTACGTCGAGGATGACTTCTATTCCGTTCTCCTTGAGGAGTTTGATCATCTCCTTGAGCTCATATCCTTCCTTGTTATACTCACTGTTAAAAGCATAGCTTGTATTCGGAGCGAAAAAGCTTACGGTATTATATCCCCAGTAATCAAGAAGTGTTCTGCCATTTACATCTCTCATATCCCTGGTCTCATCGAACTCAAAAATAGGCATGAGTTCAACAGCAGTTACTCCAAGTCTCTTCAGATACTCCACCTTCTCCATGATTCCTGCGAAGGTTCCGCGACACTTTACTCCGGAGGACTCATGCTTAGTAAAACCACGAACATGCATCTCGTAAATGATGGAATCACTCATGGGAGTCTTGAGCCAGGATGCCTCTCCCCAGTCAAAATCACTGTTAACGACGCGCGCTCTGTATGCGCCTTCGAACTTAACCGTCTGTCCCCAAATCCTCTGTCCCACAACCGCCTTGGCATAAGGATCCAGAAGTATATGGTTGTAGTCAAAGAGCAGACCCTTCTTCTCATCCCAGGGTCCGTCTACACGGTATGCGTATTCAAGATTCTCTATCTGAAGTCCAAACACGATCATTGAGTGGACTTTTCCGATTCTGTATTCTTCAGGAAAATTCAGTGAAGCATAGGGACGTTCTTCACCTCTGTGAAATAAAAGAAGCGTTACCTTTGTGGCTCCATTAGAATAAACCGTGAAATTAACGCCATCAGGAAGAATGGTAGCGCCATTCATCCCATACAAACCCGGACGAACACGAAAGCCGTTGATGATATCCACTGCCAACAGCTGTCTGTGCTCCTCAGACTTACGCATATCATTTCGCCATGATCCGGGTGTTCCGCTAATTTTGGGTCTCTTTCTAAACTCAGTCATAAAAACCGCCTTTAGTTTGATTAGATTCTATGCCGTTAAAACATTGGCATATGCTTAATAGTGCCGGGTGATTGTAGCTTTATTCAATCGGCACCTAATAATAAGACATATATGTTAATTATACTACAATTAACGGAAAAATACTCACTTTCCATTCCAAAAACCAATAATTATGTGTTTCAGGACTCAGCCTCCTAAAAAAATACATGTTTCACTCAGCGTACGCTCTCGCTCTGTCTCACACGCAGCAGTTGCAAGCATCAGCGTTACATTTATATGCACTATGCAAAATTCAATCTGACATTATTGAACTGAGCATCAATCAACAGGTTCGCTCTTTTTAGGATGTGAAGTAATTAAACTAATGATATGTAATACAAATACTGCTGCAAGTAAAAACAAATGGGTATAGAAGGCTCCAACTATGTAGTAGTTTCTCTCCAACAGGAATCCTGCTTTAAAGCCGATGAAACATAGGGCTCCGCTAAGGGAGAGGCCAAGGACCAGGAGCGGTAGCTTGAGGAATACGTTCTTTATGGCTGTAAGGAAGTCCATAAATGATGCATCGAAGTAGACGAAACGTCCGACCATGAGACCAAGGTAATACATCATTACAGGACTGTACTCGCTCTCATCTCCTATGAGGTTCAGGAACAGGAGGATGATGATCATATAGAACATGCCGAGCATCCTGATAGTAGCTTTCTGATCTTTGTCGATGTATCCCAGCGGGATTATGAGCTTGTCCAGAATCGTATTAAGCACACATGACAGACATATGAGAAGTAGCAAAATGAAATCCTTGCCGTCACTCCATAGCATATAGAACCTTCCATAGGCTCCGTGAGTGGATATTCCGTTAGCCTCAATAACCGAATAGACGTGGTTTAGTACCACATAGGCACATGCAAAGGACATTACGGATGTGCCTGAAATTATCATTTCATAGAACAACTGTTGATATACCTTGGACTTATGTGCGAACTCCTCTTCTCTCTGGTTTCTCGGAAGTACAGCCACAGCTATTCTGATTATTCCAAACATAATAAGGTTACAAATAACTACACCGATAAGTGCTGCTACGAAGAATATCAGCTTCTTTATCAGTGTAAAATCCGGGTTTAAATATGCATCAATAGTCATTTAAAATCTTCATCTCCTCCCACCATGTTATTAAACACGCATGTTTTCGCAAAAATTAAAACATACATCATCTGTTTTTCCGCTAACATGGTAAAACCGGCAGGAACAACAATTTCCTGCCGGTTCATATTTTTTATTTAATGTCAGCCGTTAATACTAACTGGCTTTAGCTCATCAAGCGGGATAAGCACCATTCTTTGTATCTGCTTCAGTGAGATCAACCTTCTCCTGCTGAGCGAGACGATACTTGAAGAAGTCGGTAGCAACCTGCGGGAACAGAGCGTATGACAATACGTCCTCATCCTGCTGCTTCCACTGCTTAACAGCTTCCTCGAACTTAGGAAGTCCGGGATCAAGCTTATCAGCAGGTCTGCAGGTGATAACTTCTCTGTCGCCGATGATCTTCTTCTGTACTTCAGGATTGAAAGGCTTAATGGTCTTACCATACTCACCTGCAAGGAGGTCCTTGGTCTGGTCAGTAGCATCCTTGTATCTTTCACCCATGAGCACGTTCATAACGGCATGATTTCAAACTATCTGCAAAGAAGGTGTAAAAATCGGAGACTTACCGAAATTCTTACAAACCT
>JAEEGL015969904.1_pt1 | contig 16630 bp, 15 predicted proteins | sample 9134231 | NCBI WGS metagenome assembly JAEEGL01 (sample SAMN16246548, study PRJNA631951) | gut metagenome | biome: gut microbiome; feature: rumen; material: fiber-attached | host: Bos | place: Iran: Karaj | collected 2018-10 | reverse complement strand
TTGAAAGTTAAGCGATCTAGCCTGATCGCACAAAAGAAGAATTTGACGGATGCCCAACGTGAGGGCATCTATTTGTTTATTGAGAAAACAGCCTAAGAAAAGAGATGACAACATATTTATTACCACTATAATTCCGTAATGGCCGCCATAAGTCAGAAATGTTATCTCGAGTTCCATTGAATTATCAAATTAAATATGATATAATAATGTGAATTGGAATACAATAGGGATGAGTGGCTCAATTCGTTTTTGTGATTGGTAATACCATTGTCATGTATTTAGCTGCTTTCCTTTGCTATATTTGGACAACAGGGTTAATTTAGAGATAGAACAATCTTGTCGCCAGTTTTATCACTTTCAAATACATATCCCCGGAGCACATTCCTATGAAGAAAATCTATCTCTCATCTCCGACCATTCACGGAGAAGAACAACAGTTCGTTAAGGAAGCGTTCGACCGCAACTGGATAGCACCCGTCGGTTTTAATATCGACGCTTTTGAAACTGAAGTCGGTGATTACATAAACGCAACTTCTCCGGATAAGTTCATTCCTCTTGCTCTTGATTCGGGTACATCTTCACTTCACCTTGCTTACAAGCTTGCCGGTATTAAACGAGGCACACCTGTTTTTGTAAGTGATTCAACATATTGTGCCACTGCCTTTCCCATAACTTATGAAGGCGGGATACCGATCTTTATTGATTCAGAAAGAAGCTCATGGAACATGGATCCTGAAGCTCTTGAGAAAGCTTTCAGGCTTCATCCTGAAGTCAAGCATGTGTGTCTTGTGCATTTGTTTGGAACCGCTGCCAAGGTGGATATCATCAAGGATATCTGCGATCGTCACGGTGCTGTGCTTATTGAAGACGCGGCGGAGGCACTCGGTTCATATTACAAAGGCCGTCATTGCGGGACATTTGGAAAATACAACGCTATCTCATTTAACGGAAATAAGATAATCACGTCATCATCCGGTGGAATGCTCCTGGCACCGAATAAAGAAGAGTGGAACAGAGCTTTCAAGTATGCTACCCAGTCCCGAGAGCCTGTATCCTGGTTTGAGCACCATGATATAGGATACAACTATCGTCTGTCTAACGTTTGCGCCGGGATAGGCAGAGGTCAGCTCTTACATCTCGAAGAGCATCGGCAGGCAAAAAAGCATATTTATGAAACCTACAAATACGGTTTCAAGGATCTTCCGGTAACGATGAACCCGATCCCTGCCGACTGCGATCCCAACTACTGGCTCTCCTGCATTCTGATTGACCGCGGCGTAAACGTCAAGCCACTCACAGTCCTCGACAGGATGCGCGAGAAGGCCAACGCCGAGGGAAGGCCTATATGGAAGCCAATGAGTCTTCAGAAGGTCTACGAGGGTTCTGAGATGGTCTCCGTAGAAGACTACCCGGTAGGATACGATCTGTTTGACAGAGGCCTCTGCCTGCCGTCAGATATCAAGATGACGGAAGAGGATATGCAGCTTATCATCGAAGCGGTCAGAAGCTGCTTTTGAATAATCACTTGATAGGAAAAATATATGTCTTGCGTTAATCACATTGCACTTATCTGTTCTTCAGAAGCATCATTGGGTTTTTACGAGAACCTTGGATTTACCGAAAGAGCAAGAATTTCAAGACCGTATGACACTGTAGTCTTCATGGACGGTTTTGGAACTACATTGGAGATTTTTGTAGATCCCCGTCACCCCCCGAGAGCGTCTAATCCCGAAAACAACGGGCTTCGCCATATCTGCCTTGTCCCGGATGATTTTGAAGCAGCGATTCGAAAAAACGGCATTGACTCACCTAAGACGGATTTTTTCGGCAAGCGATTCTTTTTCATCAACGACCCTGATGGGCAGCCGATAGAGATACACGAATAACAACAGCGCCAATTGTCTTCGGATTGCAAAGCAATTGGCAACAATTATTAGATTTCTACGGAGATTGTTTTGCCATGTTTTGGACTGTCATCTTAATAATACTTCTCTCTCTTCTTGGATTATTGGCATTGTTGGGGCTAATTGCCATCATAGTCAAGCCGTCATCGGTATATGCTAACAAACCAGAGGAGAAGAATCCACTTGAAGGAAAGAAGGTCATATTTGTCGAAGATGAGAATGATAAAGAAAATGCAGACGGAGCAAAAGGTCATCTTGAAGCTATAGGAGAAGTTTCGCACAAAGGTGGCTTTTATGAACGATTCGTAAAGAGATTACTGGATATAATTCTGTCCTTTGGCGGGCTGGTTTTACTTAGCCCGGTATTTCTATTTATAAGCATTTGGATTATCATTGATGATCCGGGTCCTGTATTTTTTACACAAAAACGGGTTGGCAAAAATAAACAGTTTTTTAAACTTCATAAATTTCGCTCGATGAAGATGAGCACTCCACATAACGTTCCAACGCATATGCTCGAAAATCCCCAGCAGTATATTACTCATGTAGGAGGTTTTATAAGAAAGCATTCGCTTGATGAGCTACCTCAGATATGGGACATTTTTATTGGGAACATGAGTATCATAGGTCCTAGACCATGTCTTTGGAGTCAAGAGCTATTGTTGGCAGAGCGAGATAAATGGAATGCAAATAGTATTAAACCAGGTTTAACAGGCTGGGCGCAAATAAATGGACGGGATAAAATATCTATTCCTACCAAAGCGAAGCTGGATGGGGAATATACTAAGAATCTAAGTTTGAGAATGGACATGAAGTGCTTTTTGAAAAGCATTCATGTGTTTGGAAAAGATGATAGTGTATTAGAAGGTGTAATGGATGAAGCTAAAGATCAACAGAGTACCGATTATTAAGAGCATTTATTTTAGAGATTGGAATTAGTAATAATGAAATCAGTCTTAATTGTTGGAGAAGGATCCTTTGTGGGATCATCGGTTCAAGAATATTTAACAAAATGGCCGGATGAATACACAGTTTCCGTAATTGGAACTTTGAATGAAGAATGGAAAAAAATAAGTTTTACATCATTTGATACAGTATTTCATGTGGCCGGTATAGCGCATTCCGATGTTGGAAAATCCACCGATGAGATTCGGGATAAATACTATCTGATTAATACAAAATTAGCAATTGATGTTGCAAGAAAAGCAAAAGAGGAATGTGTAAAACAATTCATTTTTATGTCATCAGCAATCGTATATGGAGATAGTGCGCCAATAGGACATCAGAAATTGATAAATACAGATACACCTTGTTCTCCTTCAAATTTTTATGGTGATAGCAAACTTCAAGCCGAGAATGGACTGCTACCTCTACAATCTGATTTTTTTAAAATAGCTATTCTTCGTTGCCCTATGATTTATGGCAAAGGTAGTAAAGGTAATTTCCCCGTTCTAGAGAAATTGGCTAAGAGACTTCCGTTTTTTCCAAAAGTAAACAATAAACGTTCCATGTTATATATTGGAAATTTGCAAGAATTTGTTAGACTGATAATAGAAAATGAGGAATATGGGTTATTTTGGCCATGCAATAAAGAATGGAGTAATACGAGTGAGATAGTGAAAATGATTGCTGAGTGTCATGGGAAAAAGATTTGGTTAGTTCCGGGGTTTGGCTGGATACTTAGGTTTTTCTCTGTTTTTTCTGGCTCCATCAATAAGGCATTTGGCAATTTGGCATATGAAGCAGGTCTTGGTGATTACAAGACGAATTATAGGCTCTATAGTTTAAAGGAAAGCATTGAGGCAACTGAGCAGTAATGGGAAAGAAGATTTGTTTAGTGTCTGCATCCGGAGGGCATTTTGAACAATTAAGAAAGTTAAAGCCTCTTTTGGATAAATACGATGGATTCATAGTTACAGAAAAAACTGATTTTAATAGTAATGCTGATTACTATGTTACTCAAACTGGGTTGGGTGAAAAACATATGGTTTTTAAACTAATAAAATTGTTTAAAGAGGCTATGAAAATATGCAAGAAAGAAAAACCTGATTTCATTATTACAACAGGAACTTTAATCTCACTTCCGTTTATGTGTTATTGTAAAATCCATCATAAAAAGTTTATTTACATTGAGACATTTGCGCGTGTGACAGATACAACTAAAGCAGGGAAGTTTATGTATAAATTTGCTGACTTGTTTATTTACCAATGGGAACAACTGAAAGAGTATTATCCCAAGGGAGTATATGGAGGGAGCATTTATTAATGATATTTGTGTGTACTGGTACACAAGTTTATCAGTTTGATAGATTATTAATAGAAATTGATAAACTGATTGCCAATGGTAGCATTAATGATGATGTTTTTGCACAAATAGGTGCTTCAACATATCAACCAAAGCATTTTGCTTTCAAAGAGTACTTATCAGAGGACGAATTCAAGAGATATCAAGATAGCGCAACCTTAATTATCTCTCATGGTGGGACAGGAGCACTAATTGGAGCTTCAAAAAAAGGGAGAAACATTATTGCAGTTCCAAGACTTCAGAAATATGGTGAACATACTGATGACCATCAATTGCAGATTGTCACTGTTCTGGAAAAAGAAGGATATGTCCGTGCTGTTTATGATATTAAACAATTAGGTGCCGTAATAAATGAATCATTAACACATCCAATTGAAAAGCGTTATAATCGAGAGTCGTTCGTTTTAGATATATTGTTTAATTATATAGAGTCAAATTGATTCTTTCACCTCGTTACTCCATTTTTTATGCCGGATAAAGATGTTTGTGATTTGGGAATTCTCGTTAAATAATCCTATCAACGTCTTTCTGTACTAAATTGCGATTAGACGACCGAGCAAGCCACGAAAAGTCTCCAGATCTGGCATGCGAGGGTTTGCAATGTATTGACAATAGAGAGTAGAAAACATACAATCTACATTTCTATCCAGCTTTCGTGCTTGGGCGTATAGTGTCTCAAGTCGAATCGCAAGAGTTTTGGTATACTGTGTCGGGGAAATCGCAAAAATATGGTAACGGTCGAATATTATAGTTGTTTATTATCAGAACTGCATTCTGATTTTATGTAAGTTTAAAATGGTAGTAGTTATAGTTCTGTTTCAGAAAAAAGATCTTTTTTCGGAGGACTTCTATGATAAACATTTCAGTTATTATTCCATGTTACAATAGTAGCGGGACAATCGTTGAAACGCTTAAATCTGTGGAAGGTGTCCCATTTGATTCCTGTGAAGTTATAGTGATTAACGATGGTTCAACAGATTCATCATTAAAAGTAATAGAAGAATACAAAAAAGAATCCAAATCAAATATTAGAATAATAACCCAAGAGAATTTAGGCGTAAGTGCAGCGAGAAATAGAGGGATAAATGAGAGTAGTGGAGAATTTCTTCTTTTTCTTGATGCCGACGACCTTTTTGCGGACGGGTATATTGAGGCGGTATCATTCTTAATGAAGCAACATGCTGTGGATACATTGTCTTGTTATCGGACAACAGATCTCAGTAAAGTGGTTCCGATTAACGAACTTGACGGAAGATATGTAATAGTTAATGCACAAAGTTTACTAAAACGTTATACTTACTCGAAGGTTCGACTTGGTTTTACTTCCTTTGTTTATAAAAGGAGTATTCTGGATGAATATAATATTCGATTTGAAACTGGAGTCAAATACGGAGAGGATTGGGAGTTTGCGACAAAATATCTTTCACATTGTGACAAAGCAATAGAACTTAATTATTTTTATTATTATAGGATATTGGACAACTCTGTTTCCAGAACAACAAGTTACCGTCAAATTGATGCGATACATGCAGCTGAAAGGACCGCGGATTATTTGGAAAAATATGGGCATCCATTTGCAATTGAGTTTAAAGAATATATGTACAACCGAGCCGTGTTCTCTGTAGCGCATAGATTTGCAAAAGGGGAAAGAGTGGATTTCTTCAATCAATTGATCAAGGACTACCCGGTGAAGCGTGTGATGAAATCCATTGTTACTAACAAATCATTTGATAAAAAATCTAGGTTGGCTGCATTTACATACTTGATTTCTCCAAACTGTTTTTTTAGAATTGCAAAGCGATAAATAGGAATCATTATGTTTGATATTATTTTTTTTTCACGAGTGATACCGCTTGATATCAAGGATGAGATACAGGCAAAAAGAAAAGGAACAATGAGTGAATCGGGAGAGTCACTGCAGTGGAAAATCATAAATGGCCTTGATTCGATTCTGGAAAAACCAGTAAGGCTGTTCAATTATCTTCCTGTTCAATCTTTTCCGTCTTCCTATGACGAGGCATTTGTACGAAAAAAGCAATTTTCGCATTGTGACGGGGCGAATGATCTTTGTTTGCCGTTCCTTAATGTTAAATACATTAAGAGACTTTTCATGGGGAACTCTCTTTTCCGTGAAATCAAAAAATGGGCGCGAAAAAAAAGCAAAGATAGAAAGATAATTATTTCTTATAGTTTAATACCTGAGTACACTAAAGCAATATCAATCGCCAAAAGAATCGACTCCAATATTAAAACGTGTGCAATTGTTGCAGATCTGCCGGAGTATACAGTTTTAACCAATAAACTTAGGTGGAACACAAAAATCTATCTTCGTTGGATGAAGAAAAGAACGAATGCGCAGTTAAAATTTATCGATTGCTTCGCTTTGTTAACTGAGCATATGGCAGAAAGGCTTGTCACAAATCAGCCATATATTGTGTTGGAGGGAATTGCAAGCGATTTTCCGTTCAGGATATCTCAACAGATAACGCAGAAAAAAACAATTGTTTATGCAGGTACTCTGAATGAAAGATTTGGAGTAATGAGACTTGTAGATGCATTTATGAAGATAAAAAACGAGAATTATGAATTGGTTATTTGTGGCATAGGTGATTCTCAAGAAAAGATAATTGAGTGTTCCAAAATAGATAGTAGAATCAATTATAAGGGGCAACTAAAGCGCGAAAATGTTCTTGAAGAATTGTCGAAAGCGACCGTGATTGTGAACCCTCGCCCCGATGGAGAAGAGTTTACTAAATATAGTTTTCCATCCAAGAATCTTGAAGCGTTATCATCAGGAATTCCTTTTGTGGGGTACAAGTTAGCAGGTATAGGTGACGAATATGATGAATTTATAAACTATCCAACGGATTCAACAATTGAATCATTAGCGAATTTGTTGATTGATGTATGTAGCGATGTTAATGGTATATATAGAACGAAGGCCATTTTAGCAAAAAAGTGGGTGTCTGAAAACAAAAACCAAACAAAACAGGCTGCAAAGATTGTGAAGATGTTGAGTGAGAGGGAATAGAATAGCCTATGAGTGGGTTGACGGTAAAAAAAGAAAAAGTGTATTCAATTATAATGTTTATTATCATTTATTTTTCTCACGATACACTTTTGTTTGGAACAAACGCAAATGGTTCGTTTATCACTATAAGAAAAATAGTGCCGTTTCTTCTTTGCATAACAGTTTTTTTTCTCGGCGCCGCACAGCATAAGACTTACAATGTTAAGATTTTTTGCATAGGATTATTGGTATTATTATTGCCAATAGTTTCTTGTATTGTCAATAAAGAGGCATGGGATAACTATATTTATCGCTTAGCAATAATGCTGTGTGCCCTGCTCCTGGTTTTAAATGGGTATAGGGAGCAAGCATGTAAGGATTTTTGCTCAATAATGCTATTTCTTAGCGTTTGGTCTATAGGAGTTTTTATTATTGCCAATATTTTACCAACTCTAATGGGGAAACTTCCAACTATTACTAATTCCCAAGGTGTTCAATTTGCTAACACATTATTCAGCGTAACTACAAGTAGCAGATCTTATGGAGTAATTCGGAACCAATGTATCTTTAGAGAGCCAGGGGTTTTTGTTGTTTTTTTGACTATAGCATTTATCTTTGAGATTCTTCATGGAGATGCTGAAAAAAAGGTAAGGCATATTATAGTATTCACTATTGCAATGTTGACGACATTATCTACTGCAGGGTATATAGTTCTTGCCTCATTATACGTTTATTTGATTTTGCTAAATAAGGAATTAAACAAGAAGAAACCAGTAATAATACTTGTGATTCTTGTCTCTTTGATAGTTCTTATTACTCAAACTGACTTTTTAAAAACAGATAGTGCAATTTTTAGTAAGTTTGCCATCGGTTCCAATTCATATGGATCGTGGTTTGCTAGATTGAGTTCGTTAACGGAAAACATAAAAATTGCAATAAAAAACCCGTTGTTCGGGGTTGGAAGGTATTCATTATATAATATCGTTCTTGCGGAAAGTGGCAAGTATATTGCAGTGGATAATACAAACACCATCTTAATAGGGTTAGCTGCATATGGCTTTTTGTTTGGCGCTTTATTGATCATCGGATGTTGGAGTTTTATAAGAGATAAAAAACGTGCGTTGCTATTTGATGTTTTTCTTTTATTAGTTCTATTTATGGCACTCTCAAATGAGGATTTAGGGCAAAACATATTGTTTTACTTTATTGTATTTTATGGGATAGCTAATATTGCTGAACCTATCTCTTTAAGGAGTAAAAACAATGAAATTTGTGTTTGTTAATTCTTTTTGCGGATATGGAAGTACAGGATCTGGCGTGATCAGAAGGAAAAAGATGTTTGAGAGTTGGGGTCATGATGTATATGTATTCTATGGAGTAAAGAAACAGGATTGTTTAGATCATAAGTGTGTGTATTTTCAAAACGAATTGCTATATAAGATTGAAAATAAGATATCAATGTTAACTGGATTGTCGGGGATGCTATCATTTATCCCTACAATTAAACTTGTCAATAATCTAAACAAAATCAATCCAGATGTAGTTTGGATAAGCAATATTCATGGAAATTATGTTAACGAGAATATGCTATTGCGTTATTTGAAAAAAAATAAAATATGGACAGTGTTTGGGATGCCGGATGAATATGCTTTTCTAGGGAAGTGTTGTAGTTCGTTTGATTGCAAAAAGTATATGGAAGAACCGGGATGTAATCATTGTGATCATTTAAGAGAATACCCGGCAAGCATGTTTTTTGATAATTCACATTTGAAATTTTCAATGAAGAGGAAGGCATATAAAAATTTTGATAGATTATTGTTGATTTCAGCGCCGTATATTGTTAACAAAGCGCATAAGTCACTTTTATTAAAAGACAAATCGTTTTTTCCTTCTGATTCGCATGTGGACACTTCTAATACTTTCTTTCCGAGGGATATTGAACCACTAAAAAGGGAATTAGGTATTACGGATCAAATAATTGTCTTATGTTGTGCTCCGTATAGAGATCCTTTGAAGGGGGTAAAGTATTTCGTTGAAGCCGCAGATTATTGCAAGGATAAGAATATATTGTTCATTAGTGTCGGATTTGGAAATGAGAGAGTGAAAACTCCTGAGAATTTTATAATAATACCATACGAAAGCAATAAAGACAGATTGGCTATGTACTATTCTCTTGCTGATGCGTATATTTGCACCAGTTTATCGGATGCTCAACCTAACACATGTCTTGAAGCACTGGGATGTGGTACGCCAATTATAGGATTCAATATTTCTGGTGTTCCATATGTGGCAGAAAAGCCATACGGCGAATTCATTGACGATATTTCAAGTGTGGGATTGGCAAATGCAATAATGAATGTGAAAAAGAAAGATAGGGAAGTATCCGATGGATGTAGAGCGTACGCGATTTCACGTTTTAGTGAGGAAGCAGCAGAGTTAAGATTGAAAAAGTTTGTCGAAATGTTAGAAAACAAGATAAACAAAAAAGGAGCGCAAAAATGAACAATATCCAGTTTTCACCTCCGGATATTTCACAACTTGAAATAGAAGGAGTGGTTCAAGCATTGAAATCCGGATGGATTACGACAGGACCCAAAACGAAACTATTTGAACAGAAAATAGCAATATACTGCGGAACAAATAAGGCGGTATGCTTAAATTCTGCAACCGCATGTTTGGAAATGGCGTTAAGAATGATTGGAGTTGGGCCTGGGGACGAAGTGATTGTTCCTGCCTATACTTATACTGCGTCCGCATCAGTTGTTGACCATGTTGGAGCTAAAATTGTATTTATTGATGTTGGAAAAGATTCTTATGAACTGGACTACGATGCTATTGCTGATGCGATTACAGAAAGAACTAAAGTAATCATTCCAGTTGATATAGGCGGAGTGATGTGTGATTATGATCGTATTTTTGGAATTATTAACGAAAAAAAGTCCATCTTTCGTTCGTCGAACGAGATGCAAGAGGTGTTCGGAAGGATAATTGTCCTTGCGGATGCCGCGCATTCTTTTGGCGCAGAATATAAAGGAAGAAAATCTGGAAGCGTTGCCGATTTTACTAGCTTTTCATTTCATGCTGTTAAAAACTTAACAACCGCTGAAGGTGGTGCGCTAACTTGGGTTTCAAGGGATGGATTGGACGATGATGAGCTATATAAGAAACTGATGTTATGGACGCTCCATGGGCAAAGTAAAGATGCGCTAAATAAAATGAAGTTGGGCGCATGGGAGTATGATATTGTTTATCCTGCATATAAATGCAATATGACAGACATAACTGCTGCAATGGGAATAGCACAGTTGAATAGATTTGATGGGTTAATTGCGAAAAGAAAGAGGATTTACGATATTTATAAAGAAGAACTTGCGGGCATTCCAGTTGATTACTTGATCCATGATAATTCTGAAAAAACTGGAAATTATCATCTATTTCTTTCTCGCCCTTATGGAATAGTTGAAAGCCAAAGAAATGAAATAATTGCAAAAATGGCAAAAAAAGGGATTGCCTGTAATGTTCATTTCAAACCGCTTCCACTTATGACGGCATATAAGAATCTTGGGTTTGATATTAAAGATTATCCAAATGCCTATGCACAATATGTTAATGAAATTACTTTGCCCATGCATACATTGCTATCTGAAGAAGATGCAAGATTAATAGCAAGGGCGTTTAGAAGCATAGTTCTTGGTCAAAGAGATAACGCGAATGGGTTTAATACGATTGCTATTGAAAGAATTTGGTCGAATGAAGCAGAAAAGCTTGAGAAAATAAAAAAGATTCACTCTGACTGCGGTGAAAAAATGTTTATCGAAGATGGATTACTCCATTGGGCAGATCCGTTACCTATTGAGCATTGGTCAAAAATTGCAATCGAGCAAGAGCTTTATTCTGTTACTGATTCAAAGAATAATATTCTTGGTTTTTTTAGCTTGAATTTTACAGGAAATGCATTTTTTGATCCTCAAAAGAAAGGCGTTATGCTCGGAAGAATAGCAATAGACCCACCGTATCAAAGAAAAAGAATTGGTTCATTTTGCATTGATTGGATTAAGGCATACGCATTAAAAAGAGGGTACGATTATCTTCAAACAACAGCATATGTTCAAAGTGTTGATGCACTTGCTTTTTTTGAAAATCAAGGGTTTGTTAGAGTATATGACCGCGCAACCAAACATTTCATTGTTGGGTGTTTTGAAATACCGTTAAAATAAGAAAGCGTTTCTTGATATGGAATACAGCAGTAAAACGGTAGTAAAGTCGCTTACTTTTAAGTTCGCTGAGCAAATTGCGGCAAAAATAACATCTCTGATAGTAAGTATAGTATTAGCAAGATTACTTAATGTTGCAGACTTTGGAGTCGTTGCTATTCTAACAGTGTTCGTTCACATCTCAAGTGCTATTATCGAGGGAGGACTAAGCACATCACTTATACAGAAAAAGCAAGTTGATGATGTGGATTATTCTACCGTTTTCTATACCTCATTGGGATTAGCTGTTGTGCTTTATTCAGCATTGTTCTTTTGCGCGCCAATCGTTGCAAATATTTACGATAATGTTGATATCACATCCTTCCTTAGAGTTATTGGTGTTGTACTATTTGTCGCTCCGTTTAATACGGTCCAACTTGGATATGTGTATAAGCATATGCAGTTCAAAAGACTACTGATTGCGACACTTACTGCGTCAATTGTATCTGGAGGTATAGGGATATGGATGGCTTATACCGGTAAGGGTGCATGGGCTCTTGTAACACAAACCATAGTAAATAGCACATTATCTTCCGCGTTGCTTTTCCTTTTGATTGAATGGAAGCCAAAGCTGCTCTTCTCAATGGAAAAACTTAAATCACATTTTTCGTATGGGTGGAAACTGTTGGTTTCATCGTTGCTTGAAACTCTTTATAACGAAATGAGATCATTAATCATTGGAAAGCGCTACACTTCGGAAGATTTAGCTTATTATAATAGGGGTGATTCTTACCCGAAACTATTAATGACTAGTCTTAACACGTCAATTCAAACAGTTATGTTTCCTGTTTTATCATCAAAACAGGACAACAAAGAGCAACTCAAACAAGTCATGAGAAAAGCGGTAGCTATGACTTCCTTTATTGTTTTCCCTATAATGGCTGGATTTGCTGCTGTGTCAGAGTGTTTTGTTCGCGTTGTTCTGACGGATAAATGGTTGTTTTGCGTTCCGTATTTGCAACTTGCATGTATTATCTATGCGATACAGCCAATCAACTCGTGTAATCTTCAAGCTATTAAGGCAATAGGGCGTAGTGATATTTATTTGTTTCTCGACTTGCTAAAAAAAGGAATTGGTTTTTCTTTATTGTTTGTGTCTGCGTTTGCATTCAAAACTCCAATGGCCATCGCAATTGCTTCTGCAATTTACGCACCGATTCAACTGTTGATTAATGCGTTGCCGAACAGAAAACTAATTGGGTATACATTTGCTGAGCAGATGAAAGATATTGCGCTGCCTTTAGCAATGTCTTTGGGAATGTTTATTTCTGTTTTTGTAATGAATTATTTACCGATACATACAATTCTTAAACTGATTCTTCAGATAATAACCGGGGTGCTATTATACTTACTTTTTTCTTTGGTGTTTAAGGTTGAAGCACTAAACGATATCCTTTTTAGAATCAAACACAAGAGGAAATAAAAATATAAATGAAAAAAGTCTTGATTATCGGAGCCTCGATTCTTCAACTTCCTGCGATTAAACGTGCAAAAGAACTAGGCTATTATGTGGGGGTAGTCGATTTCAATCCCGAGGCTATAGGAATACAGTATTCAGATAAATATTACAATGTTAGCACGATTGATGTTGAAGGAGTAATTAGAGTTGCAAGGGATTTTAAACCCAATGGAATAATGACTTTAGCAACAGACATGCCAATGAGAGCTGTGGCAGCTGCCTGTGAGTGTATGAATTTGCCAGGCATTAGCAGAGATACAGCCTTGAAGGCGACCGATAAAGGCGAAATGATTAAAGCCTTTGAGGCATACGGTGTTGAACACCCCTGGTATTATATTATTTCGTCCCAAACTAAATTATTGGACATTATCAATAAACTTAGTTTTCCATGCATATTAAAACCGACTGATAATTCTGGAAGTAGGGGAGTTGTTCTTTGTTACAATAAAACAGAACTAACGGAGCAGTATAATTACGCTCTCAAAGAATCTCGCTGCGGGTCTGTGATAGTTGAGGAATACTTGGTTGGTCAAGAGTTTAGCGTAGAGGTAATGGTCATTGACGGCAAACCTCATGTGCTACAAATAACTGACAAATTAACAACAGGATCGCCGCATTTTGTTGAAATGGGTCACAGCCAACCGACAAGGCAACCCGCTGGTGTTTGCCGTCTTCTTGAGGACTTGGCGTGCCGCGCCTCTATAGCAATAGGGATTACATCGGGGCCAGCTCATGCAGAAATGATCCTAACTGAAAGTGGTCCTAAGATGGTAGAGATAGGGGCACGAATGGGTGGAGATTGTATTACTACTCACTTGGTTCCACTCTCAACAGGAATTGATATGGTGGGAATAACAATCAAACTTGCATGTGGAGAAAAAGTTGATATCACACGGAAGCACCAAAAAAGTGCTGCCATAAGGTATTTCAATACAAAAGCAGGTGTGTTAAAAGCTATTTATGGAGTTGAAGATGCCAAGCAGATCGAGGGTATCAAGGAGATTTCGTTTGTAAAGCACATCGGCGAAGAGGTTGGTGCATTAGGCAACAGTGCAGATCGAATAGGATTTGTTATTTCACAATCTGAAAATGTGGATCAAGCCATACGGATTTGTGATGAGGCAATAAAAAAGATCACAATCGAGGTGAAATAAAATGGATAATCTTTTTACAAACAAGACGTTGTTGATTACTGGTGGAACGGGTTCTTTTGGGAATGCGGTATTAAATCGTTTTCTAAATACTGATATTGCAGAAATTCGTGTTTTTTCGCGTGATGAGAAGAAGCAGGACGATATGAGGCATGAATTCCAAGCAAAAATGCCCAGTGTTGCCAGAAAGATAAAATTTTATATTGGTGATGTCAGAGACATTTCTTCTATTCGCATCGCAATGCGCGGAGTTGATTTTGTTTTTCATGCAGCTGCATTGAAACAGGTTCCTTCTTGCGAGTTTTTTCCGATGGAAGCGGTTAGGACAAATGTTATCGGAACAGATAATGTCCTTACCGTTGCTATTGATGAAGGTGTAAAATGTGTTATTTGTCTGTCAACTGATAAAGCAGCATATCCAGTTAATGCTATGGGCATCTCAAAAGCATTGGAGGAAAGAATAGCTGTTGCTAAAAGTAGAACCGTTGACCCTTCGAAAACAAGAATTTGTTGCACTCGTTATGGAAATGTAATGTGTAGCAGGGGCTCTGTTATTCCACTTTGGATTGACCAAATTAAAAAGGGACAGCCAATCACAATAACCGAGGGGAAGATGACACGATTCATCATGTCTCTTGATGAAGCAGTTGATTTGGTTTTATTTGCATTTGAATACGGCGTTAGTGGGGATATTTTAGTCCAAAAAGCTCCTGCTTGTACAATTCAAACTCAAGCTGAGGCTGTTTGTGAACTCTTTGGTGGAGATAAGGATAATATTAAAATAATAGGAATTCGTCATGGAGAAAAGATGTATGAAACATTGCTGACTAATGAAGAGTGCTCGAAAGCAATAGATATGGGAAATTTTTATCGAGTTCCGAGCGATAATCGGGATTTAAACTACGATAATTACTTTACTAGTGGGGATGAGAATAGGTCTAAATTAAGTGAATTTGATTCTAACAATACTAAACTATTAACCGTCGAGGAGGTTAAGAAAAAGCTGTTATCACTTAGTTATATTCGTGGAGAACTAGCAAAGAGATAACAAAATGATAATCCAGAGAAAGCCGATCTGGGTTCAGTGTTTCATTCTGGGGATATAAAAACAATCACTATTTGTTTTAGGAGATATTAAGGAGTATGATTGCATTAGCAGGAAAAAGGTTGTTAATACTCGGAGGTAGTCTTTGGAAAAAAGCTATAAAAGATTTTGCCGTAGAAAATGGCATCACTCTTATTGCTACCGGCAACAATCAATCTGCGGGAATCTTTGAGATTGCAGATGAAAAATATAGTGTAAATTCTACTGATCCTGATGCAATGAAAAAACTGATTCGGGACGCAAGAATTGATGGCGTTTATATGGGGGGGAGCGAAGCCGTTATTTCAGCTGCTTGTCAATATATAAATGAGCTTGGATTGCCTTGCTATTGCACTCACTATCAATGGGAATATCTCCAGAATAAAGCACATTTTAAAGAGTTGTGCATTAAAAATGGGTTGCCTGTTGTTCCGAGATATAGCCTGGATTCGGTTCCTGTGATGGCATATCCGGTAATAACAAAACCGACAGATGGTTGCGGAAGTAGTGGCTTTTCAGTGTGTCATAATAGAGGTGAACTTAATACTGGTTATAGAATTGCTGCCGAAGAATCCCCTTCTGGAAGTGTAATTATTGAAAAATTTGTTCCAAATGACGGAGTAGTAGTTTTTTACACAGTTAGCAATGGAACCCTTTTGTTTTCTGGATTGGAGGATAAGTATCCTGTTCGATATGAAAAACAGGGAAGCTATGTGGGTGGCTTGTTCGTTTTTGAAAGTGACACGGTTGATGAATTTAGAGAACGGTTCGAGAATAAAATTGAAAACATGATTCGTTCTATTGGTATCAAGGAGGGATCATTCTGGATTGAAGTGTTTAAAAATGGAGATGACTTCTATTTCAATGAAGTTGGATTTCGTTATGGTGGTTCAGCATCGATTTATCCAGTTGATTACAAACATGGAATAAATCAAGTTGCTTCAGATATTTATTATGCCCTTACTGGCGACAGCAAGACTGAGGGGTTTTCATCTCTCATTCCAGAAAGAATAACAAAAAATCTATTTTATGCAGTTTATCCCATCTATTGCCGAGAAGGAACGATCAAACAGATTCTAGGAGCCAAAGAAATTGAAAATATACCCAATATGGTTATTTTCCCAATTATTCATGGAGAGGGTTCTTATATTGCAGATTCTGGTTCATTTTCGCAAGTAGTTGCCTTAGCACATTTCGTGTTTGAATCAGAACGAGAATTAAAAGAAACTATTGACACAATTCACAAGAGAATTAGGTTTGTTGATAATGGCGGTTCTGATTTGGTAATTAGAATGCTAAACCTCAATCAACTAAGATTTAAGTCTAAAGGTTTATTTCAGAATTAAACGCACAGCGCGACCGATTATGTGGAGGTAATTATTTATGAAGAAAAATCCAAGTTCACTTCTAATCACAGCAGAAGATCAAAAAAGTATTTTTTTTGATAATTTATCGGATGCGGTA
>JAEEGL014811265.1_pt1 | contig 16631 bp, 6 predicted proteins | sample 9134231 | NCBI WGS metagenome assembly JAEEGL01 (sample SAMN16246548, study PRJNA631951) | gut metagenome | biome: gut microbiome; feature: rumen; material: fiber-attached | host: Bos | place: Iran: Karaj | collected 2018-10 | reverse complement strand
TATAATATATATTTTTACAATTTGAACTTAATGTAATTAAAAATTCATTCATTTTAATAAATGATATAACATTTATTATTGGGATTGATGTAGTCTCAAATAAATCATTATAATATTTTCCTAATATCATTGAACTTTTTGAATTCTCTTTTAATAATGAAATAAAAAATGATTTACCATCTCCTTTATCGATAATTTGAGTTATTTTAGAATTTTTTTCTCTAATAAACATATCTCTAAATTCATAATTAATTGAACATGAATTTTTATTTAATAAACAGTTTACAATATCATTTTCTTTAAAATTCAAAAATTGTATATTAAATAAAGTCATAGTCATCCAATAATCATTTAAATGTTGATCTGTAGTAGTTAAAAATACTTGATAATATAAAAAAAAAAAATCAATAATAAGATTAAAATAACGATTATTTTTTTTTTTTAATTGAGTAAAATATGCATATTTGCGAATTTTTTCTATTAAAAGTGAATGTAAATAGGATAAATTTTTTATCTCTGAAAAACATGTTTTTTCATGATTATTCTTGCATGATTTACATAATTGAGCCTCACAAATTTCACAAAAAAATTTTGCAACTTTAGTTTTACATAATTTACAATATGAATTAAGATAAATTTCTTTTTCACATATAATATGTTTAGTTTTAAATTTCATTTTTTCATGTACTTTATAATGGTTTGCATCTAACCAACCATGAAAATCCATACAAAATCCAATTTTATATTGTTGACTTTTTATTTTTTCATTTATTTTTTCTTTTAATATTGAATTATATTCTATATTTTTTTCATCTGAAATTACCTTTAAATAATCTTCTAATTTAATAGTCCTTAATTGGAAATAATTTAACTTTTTTTTTTCTTTACAATAATAACATTTTATATCAAGGAATATATTATTATTTTTTTCCCATAAATTAAAATAAGGAATGAATTTTTTACATTCTGGGCAAAGAGGCCAATAATGCTTTGAATGTATACTTTTAAATCTATCAATAAGTATATCAAATTGATATATTTCCATTTTATTAATTAATAATATTTTATATTTTAAAAATATTAATATAAATTAATTCCAATTTTGATTTAGAAAAAAATTAATTATGAAAAAAAAACAAGAAGAAATCATTTCATCTAATTTATCATCTGAAGAATTAAAAAATAAATTTAATGAATATTTAAATAAATTAAATGATACATCAACTCAACAAAATGCTTTTCTTCAAATTAAAAAAATCCTTGAAATTTATAATTTAGATGATAATATAAAAATAATTTTTCCTTTATTATTAAGTTTAAACAATAAAAATTCAATAAAAAGTGGAAAAGAATATCAAATAATTTTAATTGCTTATGCAATAAATATCAATTATATAAAAAAAATAAATCAAGAAATTACTTCTGAAATATTAGATTCAATTAGTAATTGTTTAATGGATAATGATTTTATTATTCATAAAGCATCATCAATTGTAATTATTGAATTATTTGATTTATTATCTCAAACTGAAACTAAAGATAATAATTTAGCTTTTATATTAAAAAATTTTTTTGATTTAATTGATAAAAATCTTAATTTATCAAACCAAAATAATAATGGAATTTTAAATGGAATTTTTTTTATAATAAATGATTTAATATTTTATATTATTAATCCTAGTGAAAAAAATGAAAAAAATGATATTAATTCATTTCAAGAAATCTTAATATCTACAATGATTCAATTAATTGATATATTAAAAAAATATAAATATATTAATCAATATTTATTACAAACAATATGTCATTTATTAGAGGTAATATCATATGATAATTATAAAGATAATTTTATTGAAATAATTCCGTTTTTAATTAATGATATATTATATAACGATAATACTCAAATTTATTTAAGTAAAATTGAAGTATGTGAAATATTTCTTCAATTAAAAATTCAATTAAAAACTTTAAATATTAATGAATTACCAAATCAAAATGAAATTATTAAATCACTTGAATATGTAAATCAAGATAAAATTGTTAAAGTTCAAGTTGCTGCAAATGAAGCTTTAAATAATATAAAAGGTAATAAAAATGAATTTAATAAAAATAAAACAGAAAAAAGATTATCAAAATTAAACCTATTAAGAAATTTATCAAAAATTCATAAAGATAAAGATTCTTTTATGAATTCTAAAGAAATAAGAAAACAAATTTATGAAATTGGTATATCTAAATTTTTAAAGACAAATGGGTTTATTGGAAATAGTGAAGAAGAAAATTTGATTCAAATTAAAAAAGAATTAGATGAAAGTAGAAAAACAGATAAAAGTAAAGAAATAAAAAGTGATAATTTGAATAAAAGTGAAAAAAATAAAAATTTAAAACAAGAAAATAAATTTGATGATGATGGAAATTTAAATGATAATTATAATAAAATAAAATTAAAAAGAAGAATAACTTTACAGGATAAAAGAAATTCAAGAAGTCATTCTATAAAAAAAGAAAATCCAATTAAAAAAAGTTTTAGTATTAATGAAACATCTAAAAAAAGTCCTTTTAAAAGAAATTCAAATAAAGAATCTTTTAAGAAAGTAAAAAAAAATTATATTAATAAATCTCATTCAAATAGTAGTTCTTTGATTAAGGAAGTTAATGAAAGTGAAATAAATAAAGAAAAATATTTCAATTTTCAAAAAGAAGAAATTGAAGGAGATAATAATGAATTTAGAGAAAATACTAAAAAAGATAATAATAATTCAAATATGGATGAAGAAAATGAAGAAAAAAATTATAAAACAAAAAAAAAAAAAACTAATAAAAAAGATAGCATAACAAGTCCTACAAGAAATAATGATAAAACTAATTCACCAAATAAAAAATTTAATAAAAATAAAAAATTAAAACAAAAAAAAATTGAAAATGAAGAAGAAGATATATTAAATAATAATTCAAAAGAAAATATAGAAAGTGATACAGATAATTATTTAAGTGATAAAAATGAATTTCCAAAACAAAAAAAGACTTATAATGAAAAAGAAGTAATAAAAAGAAATTCAACTAATAAAAATATATCAAATAGTAAAAAAAATTCATTATTAAATGAAAATAATAATAATATTTTTCAAAATGATAATAATAGTTTTCCAATAAAAAATCAATCTATTAAATATAATAATAATTCAATATTTGACACATTATCAAAAGATTTTAATAATACTTTAACTAATTTATTTGATAATTTTGAACAAGGAATTAATGATAAATTATCTTTTCAAAATAATAGAATTAATAAAATAAAACAAAAAATTAAAAATAATGTTGAATTAAAAAAACAAAAAATAAATGATTTAAAAATAGAAAAAGAAATTGATGAAAATTCTTCAAATTGGAAAATAATATTATCATATTTAAAAAATGAAAATTATGAAAAAGCTTATTTAAAGGCTTTAGATTCTGGAGATGATTTGATATTCTTAAGACTAATATTTTTAAAAGGAACTAAATTTTTAGATACAATTTCTTTAAATACAAATAAAAAAATAATGATTAGATTAAATCAAATTTCAAGATGTTTTATGATTGAACAACAAATTGTCAATTTTATTATTGAATTTTATAATTTAAATATGATAAATTTAAATTTATTTAATGAAAATGAATTAAATGATTTAATGCAAAGTTTATTTGAAATTGGAATAAATGATGATGAAATAGGAAATTCAGCTAAATTAATTTATAATAAAATAAAAGAATCTTTTCAAATCAATAATATTAATTAATTAATTTAATTTATATTAAAATTCTTTTAAAAAAAATAATTATAATTCTAAATTTCATAAGAAATAATTATTAATAAAATTTTATTTTTCTTTTTTTAGTTTTAATATAAAAAAATCAAATATATATAATTAATTAATTCTACTAATAAATGGAAAAAGAAGAAAAAGAAGTAAATCAAATATAATAACTAAACAAAATAGAAAAATATCAAAAAAAAAATAAATATTGAAGAATTTGATTTTAAATCCAATATTAAAAAATTAAATTCTCCTCGTTCTCTCAAAGCATGTGCCAGATTAGGAATAAATCCAGAAGAATTAATGTATATAAATTTAGATGATTTCATAAATTCACATTTAGATATTAAAATGTTACCTTTAGAAATTCAAAAATATAGATATGAATTTTTTGATAATTTTAGAAAAAAATCAATTGAACAAGTTAAAGAAGAAAGAAATAAAATTATACAAGAAAATAATCAAACTCCATCACATTCTTTAAAAAACAGTCAATCTGCAAGAAATTTTATTACTATTGAGTATATGAAGGAAAAATTAATTGAAGAAGAAAAAAAAAATATAGAAAGAATTAAACAAAGAGGAAAAAAAGAAATTCAATATTTAATTGAACAAGAAATTAAAATTGAATTATTAAAAGAAAAAAATGAAGAAAAACAAAGAAAAATAAAAGAAAAAGAAGAAAATCATAAAATTATGTTACAAAAATTATTAAAAGAAAATGAAGAACAAAGAAAATTAAAAGAACAAAAAAGAATAAATGAATATGAAAGAATAACAAATGAAAAATTAGAAAAATATAAAATGAAACAAGAAAAAGAAGAAAAAAGATATAAAGAATTAAAAGAAGAAGAAAGAAAAAGAAGAGAATTATTAAAAAAAAAAGAACAAGATGATTTTATAAGATTAAGTTTACATAAAAGTCAAATAAATGAACTGTTAAGAAATAATGAAGAAGAATTAATACAAAAAAGATTGTTGCAACAAAAAAAAGATAAAGAACATATTGAATTATTAATGAAAAAAAGAAATGAAATAAGAAAAAAAAATGAATTAAAAAAGCAAAGAATAAATCAATCAATGAAATTAAATAAAATAAATATAGAGAAAAATTTAGAAAAAATAAAAAATGTTATTGAAAATAAGGAAAAGGAAAAAGCAAAAAGATTAGAAGAATTTTATAAAAATAGAGAATATAAAATGCAAAAGCAAAAAGAATTAAATATAAAAAGAAGAAATCTTATATTACAATCAATAAAAACTATAGAAGAAATAAATGAAGAAAAAAAACAAAAATTTTTTGAAAAAATGGAAAGAATTGAACAAACTGTTTTTTTAAAAGAAGTTGAAAAAAATGAATCAACAAAATCTAAAAAAGAACATTCAAAAGAAATTAAAGATAAAGTTATATCAAATAGAAATGAAATAGATAAACAATTAGATATTAAAAAGGAAGAATTAATAAATAAATTTGAAAATATTCAAAAAAGAGTCTTTAATCAAAAAAAAAATAATGAATTTGAAAGTTTAAAAAAATTAGAAGAAATAAAAGCAAAACAAGAAGAAAAAGGTTCAATGTTTAATAGGATATTAAAAAGAAAAGAATATAAAAGTGATTTAAAAAGAAAAGAAATGGAAAAAAAAGAAATGGAAATGGAACAATTTAAAAATGAAAAAAATAAAATGGCAAATACAAAAAAAACATTATATGAAGATATATTAAAAGAAAAACAAAAAATTTTATCAAAAATTGATAATTTAATTCGTAAAAAGAAAAAGATTGATGAAGAATTTTTAAAAGAAATATTTCCAGATGATGAAGAATTTTACAAACAATTAAGTACAATTAGAAAATCACATTCAGAACTAAATATATTTAATAATAAAATTTCCAGTACAACAACATCAAGAAATATAAATTTAAGTTATTCAAATTATTATAAAGATGAAATTGAAAAAAAAGTAGAAGAATTAAGTAATAGATTAAGAAATGATATGAATAAAGCAATTGAACAAGAAAAAATAAATGAAGAAAAAAGAAGTAAAGAATATTTAAATGCTAAAGATGTTAATGAAAAAAAAAGAATTGAAGAAAAAAATGCTATTGAAAGAGAAAATGCAAATAAAAAAATATTACAAATGAAACAAAATTGTGATAAAACTATAAAAAGTTATGAAGAAAAATTAAAAAGAGATTATCAAGTATTTGATTAGGTAATGTTTTATAGTATTAGTTTTTTTTTAAGTTAATAATATGTTTTTTTTATTGAAAAATATAAAGACAATATAATTATTGAGTTTAAAATATTTATATAATATATTATATTTACTTTATCCTATTATACTTATTATTTAGTAAATAAATTTAAATTTCAATAATAATATTATAATCTTAATTGTTTTAATTATTATATCTATTCTTTAAACAAATTATATGAGTTCAATTCTAAAAATTAAATTTTTATTCAATCATTATTAAGTATAATAATTATAATTTATTATTATTTAAATTAAAAATAAAGAATACATTTTTAAATAAATGTAAATTATTTAATGTTTTTTATGAATAAAAAAATTAGAAATTATAATTATATTTTTTTTTATTAATTATGAATTATTTTTTTTTGAATTAATAATTTTTTTAATTGATTTTTATTTTTAATGGATGATGAAAAAGAAATACCAGAAAGAAATATATTGTTTTTTTGTGAAACATGTTATAAAATTCCAAATGTTCAAATAATATTTGAGAATGGTGAACCATATTTAGTAATAACATGTGAATGTGGTTATAAAAAAGAACAATTATCAAAATATTTAACAAACATAATAAAAAAATCAGAAAAAAATTCAATAAGACATTTTTTGTTACAAAAACCAATATGTGGAATGGATAAAGAACATAATATGAGAAAAAGTTTATATTGTTTAAATTGTAATTTATGGTTATGTAATAAATGTTTACAAATACATAATGAATTATCAGAGTCTCCTCATTCATTTTTGGATAATAAAGTATTAGTAAATACTATATGTGATGTTCATACAAAAACTTCTGCATCATTTTATTGTGAAACTTGTCATAAAAGTATTTGTTATTATTGTTCTAAAACAATTCATTCAAATCATTTTTTTGAAAATTTAAAAAATAAATTTATGAAAATTGAATGTGAAATAAATAGAAATATTATTTATAAATTCTATTCCAAGAATAAGAATATTAATAGTTATTCAACAGATATTATTTTAAATGTAATAAATCAGGAAATTAAAAAATTGAAAAATATGAAAGAAATGGTTTTAAAAGAATTTAAAAAACAAAATGAAATAAATTATAATATTTATTCTTTTATTTCAATTTTATATGATAATTATTCTCAAAATAAAAAATATAATAATTATCAAATTATAAAAAATTTACTTAATAATACAAATTTTAAAAAAAATTTGGATGATTCTATTTTAAAAATTAAATCAAAAGATATTAACATTGATTCAATGTTTAAACAATATTTATTAGTTTTATCAAAAAATAAATTAATTGAACCAAAATATCCTATTATTTTAAGTGAATTAGATAAAAATCAAATAGAAAATACAATTAATTCTTTAATTGTTGTTGAAGATTATATTATAGTAAAAAATTCAAATTCTTTTTCTTTTTATTCAAAAGACGATTTAAAAATGAAAAAATGTTTTACTTATGATATAGGAATAGGAAAAATTTTAGATTTAAAAAATAAAAATTTAGCTATTGCAGTTACAAATATTATAAAAATTTTTAATTATGATATATTCAAATCAACTCATTCAATAGTTGAAAACAATTTAATAATAGAAATGGTACTTTCTGAAAATACAAATATAATAATATTAACTAAAGAAAACAAAATAAATTTATATGATTACGAAAAAAAAAAAAATATAAAATTATTTGATTTTAATTATGAAATAAATAATCTTATTGAATTAAATTCATCAGTAATGATTTGCAGTACAAAAAATAAAGTACTTGAATTGAATCAAAATAGAGATAAAAATCCTGTCGTTATATTTAAATATAAAAATAAAATAAATATTATTTATAAATTAATTACAGGTAATTTTATAGTAGGTTCAAAAGAAAAAATTTCAATTTATTTTGATGATAAAGGTATTTATTCTGAAATAGTTTTTTTTTATAATGATTGTAATATTATAAATATTTGTGAATTTTTACAAAAATTTATATTTGTTTCTTTTGAAGGTAAAACTTTTAAAATATATGATTATAAAACTTTTAATTTATCATATGTTTTTATAAAAGAATCTAATATTGAGTTTTTAAGTCAATTTGATGATAAAAATTTAATATCTTTTTCAAAAAATCAACTTAAAATTTGGTCAGTTGAAATGAATCTTGATAATTTATTAGGTGCATCAATTATTATTTTTAATGATTAAAAAAATTTTTTTAATACTTTTTTATTATTGATAAAAAATACTAATTATTATTTTTAATTTCCCAAAAATATATAAAAAATTATTTTGAAAAAAAATTAAATTTTTGAATTTATAAATAGAACAAAAATCAAAAAACAATGAACATAATTCGGTTTATAAATAAAACTTAAAATAAGAAATTATTTAGTTTATTTAATTAAATCCTTTAAATTTAAGTTTTTTATGCAAATTCTATATAAAATATTAATAGAAATGAATCCCAGAAAATCATTGGAAAATTCTAATTATCATTTAAATTCAATAAATAATATAATTGATAATTTAGAATTTTATTCCAAAAGATTTTTAAACAACGAAATATTTACTAAAGTTGAATTAAAAAAATATGAAAGGAAAATTATAATTAATTATTCAAAAGATTTTCATTTAAAATATATTCATCAAAGAATAAATGGTTTAAATTGTATTAAAAAGTATTCTTTTTTATTTGAGTTCGAATTAAATATAATGTTAAAAGCAATTGAATATATGGATATATTTTATTTATCTTTTAATATTATTTACCCTATCACAGATATTAGTTTAATATGTTTATTAATCTCTCTTCAATTTAATGGAGTATGTAGTCGAACAAAAAATATTAAAATTTTTTTAAGTTTTATAACTAAAAAAATAAACAATTTAATAGAAGTTGAAAATATAATTTTAAGGGTTTTAAAATATAATTTATGTGTTGATACTTCTTTAGATATTATTAATTTAATCATGATTAAATATTTTAAAATATATTTTGAAGATATGTCAGAAAAAAAAAATTTTCTGTTGGTTTTTTATAATTATTATATTCATATTATTATGAATATTATAGGAGATCCTAGATATTTAGATCTCAAATTATATGATTTATCCTATTGTATATTTAATTATATTGTGAATTTAATATTTAAAACATATAGAAAAGGTTTTATAGAAAATATTTTCATTCGTAGTTATTGTAATAAGGTAAATTTAAAAAAATGTGAAATTGTACTTAAATCAATTTATGGAAATTTTACAAAATAAATATAAATTTTCTCAAATTTCCAGTTATAATATAAATATAAAAAATCATTTAAAATTATTTGTATAATATTAATAGGTAAAATTACATTAACAACAAATAAAATATTATAAAATTAATTAATTTTTTTAAAACAAAAGATTAATAATTATTTATTAAATATTAATTTCTATATTATTTATAATTAGCTTATAATATGCTTTATTTTATATTTTTTATATTTGCAAAATTCATTTTAATACTTTTTTGTGGAATATTACCAGAACTTAATAAAATTTCTTTATATGTTTTTTTATTATCATTATTATGGTTTTTTGTTTGAAAATCTGTTTTTAAATATATAATTTTATTTTTATTTTTACTGCTATTACTTCCAGAATTTAATTTTCTTAAATTTTGAAATGAATTTTTAATATCAAAATTTCTATTGCTAAAAGCATTAATGATATTATTATAATTTTTCCCCTTTAATATTTTATTCTTATCTTGAATTGATTTTACACTTTTGGTTTGACTATTATTTTTTCTTTTATTTACATCAAAACCACTATCAAATTCATGTAATATCAAATTTTTATTCGTAGCTGACATATTAACAATAAGTTTTGTTTTATTATTATTTAATAAATCATTTATCTTTCTATTTGTTATTGATGCTCTATTTTTTAAATTATTATAATTTGAATGAAAAATACTTCTTATTTCATAATTAATTCCATTTGAAAAATCATTTAAATGATTAAATTTTCTTGTATTTTTATTATTTAAATTAGATTTTTTTACAACTTTATTATAAAAATATTTATTATCAATATTTTCTTTTTTTATATTATTTGAATTTTCAAGATTACTATTTGAAGTATTATCATTTGTATTCTTTTTATTTTTATTTAAATCAATATTAAATACTTCAAAATTTGTTCTACATGTCCTATTATTATTTTTATTTTTTGTATTTAATTGTTTTGCACTTTTTCCTCTTGTTGAATTAAATTTTTGGTTTTTTTTAATAATATTATTCTTATGATTTCTGCTATTACTCCCATATAATAATTTTAAATATTCTTTTTCAATATATTGATAATCTGTATTCATTCTTTTATTTGAATTTTTATTTTTTGATTCTTTAGATATTGTCTTAATATTTAAATTATTTTTTTTATTTCTTGTGTGTTCAAGAGTATTATTTCTATAAGGTTTATTTTTTTTATCATTTAAATTATTTTTATATGATAATTGCATTATCATATCTTTTATTTCTTCTGCAGCTTTATCTTTTTTTGCTTTATTTGGATTTGTATGATTTACAATACCACTATTATTATAATTATTAGAAATATCATTTTCTATTTTAATTGATAATGGTCTTCCTTTAATTTTATTTTCTTTAATTTTAACTGGTTTATTTTGATTAGTTGTTGCTCTTAATTTAGTAATATTATGAATAAATTTATTTTTATCTTTTTCTTTTTCTTTTAGATTTTTATTTTCTTTTTTATAATTTTTATCATTTTTATTCTCATTATTTTTATTCCCATTAGTCAATTTCAAATCATTAAAATGATTTCTTAAACTAATAACAACATCAACTTTAATTAAATCAGGATGATTTTCTTCAAAAATTTTTTTTCCTTGTAAATAAAAAGGATGTTTCTTAATATCATCAATATTAATTCTTTTATCAGGTTTAGTGACCAAAATTTTATTCATTAAATCAATACAATTATGAGTTAAATCCTCAGGAAAATCTAATTTACATTCTAAAATTTTTTTAAACAAAATATCATTATCTTCATCTTCAAAAGGTAAATAACCACAAACCATAGCATATAAAATAATACCAGTACTCCAAATATCAATTTTAAATCCATTATAATTATTTCCAGAAACCATTTCAGGAGAAGCATAACAAGGACTTCCACAAGGAGTAATTAATAAATTTTTTCCATCGAAAAAATTAGATAAACCAAAATCAATTATTTTTAATAAATTACCTTTTCCTAATAATAAATTTTCTGGTTTTAAATCTCTATGAACTACTCCTTTTGAATGAATATATTCTAAACCATTTATTAATTGATAAAAAAAATAACTTGCTTCTTCATCTGATAATCTTTGTAAATCAACTATGTGATTAAATAATTCTCCATTTTCACAATATTCCATTATTAAATAGTAATATGATTCATTTTCTAGTATTTCATATACTTTTATTACATTTATGTTATTGAAGTCTTTTAACATTTTTATTTCTCTTTCTATTCTTTGTAAATCATCTTTGTTTTGAATTTTTGATTTTTCTAATATTTTTATTGCAAATTTTTCTTTTGTTTCTTTATTTATTCCTAATTTTACTGTACTGAATGTTCCTTTTCCTATTATTTGTTTTGTTATGTATTTTGAAAAAATATCTTCTTCTGTGCAAATTTTATTATTACTTGATTCTGACATTACTTTTTTTATTTTCAATTTAATAAATAAATTAAATTTTTTTTAAAAAATTTTTTAATATTAATTAAAACAATATTTTATAATAAGACAAATTATGAGTGATTATAAATCTTTCATAATTGATTCCATTTCTTCATCAGATACATTTGAGCTAATCCAATAATTAGAATCATAATAATTGATATTTTCTTTTAAATTATCTTCTTTTTTTACTTTTATCTCATCATTTATATTAATATTATCTAAAATTTCTTCAACTTTAATATCATTAATATTTATATTTTCTTTCTCAATAATTTTATCTGAAAAATCATCTTCTATTGGTATTTCATTAATATTCTCGGCAGATAATTCAAGTATATTTTCACTTTTTTTCCTTTGATTTATTCTTTCTTTTTTTTCATTCTCTAATTTTACATAATCACCACCTTCTTTATAAACTTTAAATATATTAATATCTTCATCAATTGCTTGTTCTAAGACTAAACTATAAACTATCTTTTTTTCATCATCTTCAAAATCAATTTTATATTCGTTTGATTCTAATAATTTTTGGTTAAAAAAACCATTAATTTGATTAACTAAGACTTCATTAATAACTTTAAAATCAGAATCATTTTTTATTAATTCTTTAATATATTCATTTTCAGATTCATTAATTTCATTTAATATTTTTATTTCAAATGGTAAAAGACAATTATTTGTTTTCCTTGAAAAACCAAAATTAAATTTCTCATTATTTATTAAATGTTCAATTAATAATTGTATTAATTTTCTTTCGTTTTCAATAAAGAAATATTTTACTAATAATTCTGGAGTAAATTTATTTAAAATTGACTTAATAATTTGAAGATAATATATTTGGAAAATATTATTAAATTCATAATTAAAAAATATATCATTTATATTCCAAAAGATTTTTTTATCATTTGCAATTTTAATTAATTCTTCTATTTCATTTTGATAAAAAGAATTTGAATTTGAATTAATTATTATATCTATTATTGTTCTAAAATATTCTATTTGAGATATTTTTTTTGAACCTAATTTTTTTTGTTTTGTTTGAAAAGTTGTTAAAATTTCTTCATTATCAAATTGATTTAAATCTTCAAGAAAATTAAAATTACTTTCTTTTAGTGAATTAAATAAATTATTAATATTATTTTTAAGATTATCAGAATTCTTTTCATTAAAATTTTTATCTTCTTCCATATAATTATTATAACTATACAAATTTGAAAAAATATCCATTGGATTTTCTTGAATTAAATTTGCAGTGACTAAATTATCAAAATTTGAAAGAATATTTTCATTAATTGTAATTAATAAAGTAAATAAAGAACTACTATTATTATTATTTAAATTTTTATATAATATTGAAAAAAGTAATTTTAATAAATCTTGATTAGACATAAACAAATTAAAAAATTCTTTAGTAGAAATAGAATTAATTAAAGTATCGGTAATACAAATATATTTTTCTTTATCATCAGTATTATTTAATTCATTTAATATTTTTCCACAAAATGAAATTTTTAAAGAATCTAAATCTTGAATATCTTGATTAAATAAAAGAATATTTTTTACACATTCACCAATTCCTCTTCTATTAAGATGGTTTATTAATCCTGTTAAATATTCTGGATGATCATTAAACATATATGTCATTATTGTTTGTCCTTTTGTTTGAATTAAATGATTAAAAATTTTTGAGAAATATCCTATTAAAACATAATTGTCATCTGTTGATGGTGATGTTAAAAATGAAAAAAAATAATCTATATTGTCATATATTATTTTGTATTTTTTTTCTTTTTGGTTTTTTTCTATTTCTTCTATTTTATTTTGAATAAGATTTATCATTGAAAGAGGATTTTCTTCTTTTTTTTCTTCTTCATCTTTTTTCTCTTCTTTTTTTTCACCTACTCCAAATATTTTTTTAAATAATTGTTTAAATTGTTCTAAATTAATTGTAGTAGCATTTCCTAATCCCATTTCTTCTAAATGAAATGTAATATTTGATTTTAAATATTTTTCTCCTTCAAGTCTCAGTTGTTCTTTATATTCAGGTGAATCTTCCCAACTTGATTGATTTTTTCCCATTGATTCATCATATTTTACAGCTTCATCTTCTTTATCAGTTAATTTAAATGGATCTGCTTTTTCTTTTTGTGTATCATTTACTTCTTCACAAATTGAAAAAAGAATTAAAGAAAGAAAGAAGATTAATTGAATTCTCATTTTAAAATAAAAATATTTATTTATTGATAAATTAAGTATAATATTTGATAATTATTATAATACACGTAATATTTTATTTTTGAGCTTTTATATTAATTAGGAAAATTATTTTATTTAGGGAAATTATTTCATCATTTTTAAAATATTAATATAATTAAATTTTATAATTATTTAACAAATATAATAAAAAAAAAAATTGTTAAAAAAGAATTAATAATTAATTTAAAATTTAGCTAAAAAAAAATAACAACTTAATGTCACAATCACCAAAAGTCGATTTTTCATCAATAAAACAAAACATATCAAATGAATCATCAAACTCAATTTCTAAAAATGAAGAAATACAATCAAATAATAAAAAAAGAAATTCATTTTCAAATATATTACAAGATAATAAAAATTTTATTGAAAAAAAAAACTTTACTAAAGGAGACTCATCTCCAAATATAAATTATTACTATAATTCATTTGGAAATAGTCCAATTGTAGATTATTATGCAGGAGTAACAATAAATCATAACTATTATACTCCAGATGATATTTATAAAAAAAAAGAAGATAATTTTTTTGATAATAATAATAACATTAATAGTAAAACGATGCCTTATCCTTATAATAATAATAATAGTAATAATCAAAAAAATTCATTTAATTATTTAAATAGTTTTAATGTTTCTCCTGGAAATTTTTTTAATAAAACTGAAAAATCTCCTTTAATTAATGAAAATAATAATAATAATAATTTTAATTTAAAAGTTGGAATGTTAGGAAATCAAAATTCATTTATTTATAAAAATTTACAAGATAAATTTGAAGGAAATGGAGTTGATATTGTCAATGAAGCTGATGATGATATTGATGATGATGACGATGATGATGATGATGAAGATAATGATAATAAAAATAATATTATAAATAATAATAATAATAATAATAATAATGAAAAAGTTGATAATGATGATAATGATGATTTAATGGAAAAAAATAAACTTAATTATTTATTGAATTTAGATAATGATGATAAAGATGATAATAATTTAATTAAAAGTAATAAAAATGAGAATTTAAATAATCAAATTAAAAATGATTTTCAAAATAATCAAAATCAAAGTTTGCAAAATAATTTTTATTCTTCATATATTCCAAAATCAAGTAATTATGTGATGAGAAATCAAAATCAAAATAATAATTTTATGAATGTGAATTATTATCAAAATAATTTTTATAATCAGAAATTTAATCCTATTTTTAATAATCAACAACAATTTTATAATAATAATATATTTATTCCTAGCAATTATAATATGAATTATCAAAATCCTAAAAATGAAATTAATCAATATAATGCAAATAATAATTTTATAAATAATAATATTAATATTAATAATCAAAATCAAAATATTGATCAAAAAAATATTCCACCAAATAATAATATTTATATAAATAATATTTTAAATACAAATAACAATTATTTTGTTTATCAAAGTGGATTCAATAATAATTATTATAATCAAAATCTAAACATTAATAATATTATAAATTCCCAAATAAATAATCCATTAATTCCAGAAAATCAAATAAATACAAATGAAAAAAAAGAAAATATAGAACAAAAATTAATTCAACAAAATAAATCAGAAACAAATAATAAAAATATAAACAACAACAATAAAAGCAATAAAAATATAAATAACACTGACTCTAAAAATCAAACTAATAATATAAACATTGATTCCACTAACTCAAACAACAACAACAATAATGACACAAAACAAACATTAGAAAAAGACAAAACTCAATTAGAAAATCCTGAAACAAAAGAAAAGAAAAAAAAGAAAAAATCAAAAAAAAAAATAAAAAAAATAGACCCATCATTATATATAAATATCCCAATAGAAGAATTATCAAAAAATATATTAAATTTATCAAAAGACCAAGGAGGATGTAGATATCTTCAAACAAAAATAGACGAAGATCCCGATAAAAATATTCCTTTAATTTACAATTCAATATTTCCATATTTTATTGAATTATCAGAAGACACTTTTGCAAATTACTTAATTCAAAAACTTTTTATTAAATTAACTCCAAATCAAATTGAAGATATTTTAAATATAATATCACCTCATATAGTAAAATTAGGAGGAGATCCTCATGGAACTAGAGTAATACAAAATTTAATTAAATATTTATCTAATGATTATTTAATTGATAAATTTATTTCAATTATTAAACCTCATACTATAACTTTGATAAATAAATTAAATGGTACTCATGTTATACAAAAATTATGTAATGACTTTCCTGAAAAAAGTAAATTTGTTTATGAGGATATTTTAAATAATTGTGAAAATATTGCTTCTCATAGACATGGTTGTTGTGTTTTACAAAGATATTTAATTGATAAAAATGATGATTTTACTATTAAATTATCAAATAAGATTTTAGATAATTTTAATTCTATTTCTATTGATCAGTTTGGTAATTATATTATTCAAAATATTATGAAATTAAATGATAAAAATATGAATAATTTAATTTTAAGTAAAATGATTAATAATATTGTTTATTATAGTAAACATAAATTTAGTTCTAATATTGTAGAAAAATTTTTTGAAATTTGTGATGAGGATATT
>JAEEGL017291838.1_pt1 | contig 16632 bp, 18 predicted proteins | sample 9134231 | NCBI WGS metagenome assembly JAEEGL01 (sample SAMN16246548, study PRJNA631951) | gut metagenome | biome: gut microbiome; feature: rumen; material: fiber-attached | host: Bos | place: Iran: Karaj | collected 2018-10 | reverse complement strand
CTTGTCCTATCTTGGACGGTCTGGCGATATACTTGCCGGGAGCTGTCTGCGAGAGTGTTCCACCTTCCATTGTTGCAGACACAGAAGACAGCGGAGCACCTGGTACGCTGATGCTTATCGGGTTATTATATCCGGCATAGAGTACGTTCATCAAGTCTGCAGACACTGTTGCCGTAGGTTCTACAACGGTGTAGCTCTGTGAAAAGTTCTCTTTGACCGTCTCTCCCAATCCGTTCTTTGTGTTAATCCATCCTGAGAGGGTAAAATTGCCTGTGTTTGGGCAAGGTAGTGATAGTATGCCATTTTGCAGTTTGACTTTCTTGTTATTGATAAATACCTCCGGTATCTGGGTTGTGTCAACGGCTGCCATAACGATAGAAGCGTTAATGCGGTTGCCTTTGATGACAGTCCTTGTGTCAGTGATGACGAAGGCCTTCAGTTTGTTTACTCTGACGTCTTTGATGTCTATGTTGTCCAGTATGGCGTGTAGTGCCTCCCCTTCTGCGTATCGAATATCTGACTGTAGCTTTGTCAGCATGGTGACAGCTGCGATGGCGGGTGTTGACTCGAACATATATTCCGTCCACTGTTTGTTGCCTGCTGTCTTTGGCACGTCGGTAGAGAGGTTTTGTTTTATGATGTTTTTTATTGTGGGATCCTCAATCGCCTGTGTGATTTGGTCTCTGTAGTTAGAGATAGCGTTAAACAGGTCGTTGCCTTTGCCTGTCATAGGTGTAAGCATAACTTGTGCTGCTGCTTCAAGGTCTTCCTTATTCACCAAGGAGTCAGTATCGTTTTCCCCGTCTGCTGCTGTTATGATCTCTTTTTTGAGAGTGTCAACGAACAGGAAGAGGTCATTGCTCAGCTGTCTGATATCATCAGCTTTACTGTACCATTTCTCTACCTTGACGGGGTTCTCCTGCATCTTCTTTGCAAGGAGATTGTAATTGTTGTTGTTTTGTTGTGTTAAGATTGTTGTTGTTCGTCTTATGTTATTGTTAATCATGTCAAAGCCGTCAAGCACCTGTGATGACACGTTGAGAGCCAGCATAGCCATAAGGACAACATACATGAGGTTGATCATTTTCTGGCGTGGTGTGACTGTTTTTTTTCTTATTGCCATGATATACTAAATAGCTTCTTTTATAGAGTTGACCATTGAACTGTAGATTCTGCTGATTTTGGAGAGGTGTGAGCTTGTGCTTCTGAGTTGTAGGTTTATTTTGTCTTGTAGCAGTGAAGACTCCTCTGTTTTCTTCAGCAGTTCTTGATACTGTTTCTCCAGTTTCTCCGTTGTCTTGTTGTTGTGTAACAGTTCATTTATGTTATTGTTTATATTTTCGTCGTTGTTTTGGCTTGAGGGCCTTTCTTGGGCGTTGATGTTGACGGCAACTGACTGTTGTGTGTTGTCCGGCACTTTCTCAAACGGTCTGTCGAAAGCAGAGATAAAGAACACGAATACCTCTGTTCCCATACCTATGAAGAGAAGTATATTTGCCGCAGGCAGGTGCGTCAGCTTAAACAGTGTACCGAGTATCACGACTGCTGCGCCCCAGGAATAGGCATAGTTCAGGAAAGTCTGTCCCTGTTCGCTATCCATCCATCTCTGGATAGATGAGACGAAATTTAGTTTGCTATACTTCATATTTATTTTTTATTCTTTGATACTACGATTACTGTTTTCTCGCTTGGTGTGGTAGCTATGCTGCGTACACAGCGAAAGCCGATATATGAACGTGGTTGGTTTTGGTATTCGCTGCTGCGCCATGCAGAGCGTATATGTGACTCAGAATCCTTCCATGACCCGCCTCTCACTGACTTTAGCTTGAGTTTGTACGGATCATCATAAGCTGCGTTGTATGTCAGTTGCGGGTTTATATTGTTCATTGCCTCGATACCTGCTGCCGTATAGAGTGTAGAGGTCCATTCGGCTACGTTCCCGGCCATGTCATACAGTTCGTTAGTGTTAGGCGGGTAAACGCCTACGCGTGATGTAATGATGTTGCCGTCCTTTGTAAAGTCCCCGTCATCGGGCATGAAGTTGGCGAAGAAGAGTCCCTTGCCGTCTCCTGCATTCTCATGTTCCCACGGGAAGTCGTTTTGTGTCTTACCGCGTGCGGCATATTCCCATTCTGCTTCTGTTGGCAGTCTGTAGGGTTGTGTATAGACATTGTTGTTTTTCTTCTGTTTCTTATCCCTTTCGGTTCTCCATGCACAGAAGGCGTTTGCCTGTTCCCATGTCACGCCCACCACCGGGTAGTCATCATATTCAGGGCTGGAGAAATAGTACCGTGCATATATATTGCAGTTTGAGTTTGGGAAATCGTTTATCCAGCATGTCGTGTCAGGGAACACGTTAACTATATATGTATTAAGGAAATCATACGGTCCGGAGAGAGGTCTTTCAATAGAAGTCCTTATGATGTTGCCTTCATTGTCCACGTATGCGGTATCCTTTGAGATCATCACCACCTCATCGAGGTCTGGTGTGATGTCGGTGTTCAGTGTTCTCTCTCGCGGGTCTTGGCGGTATTTGCGTTTCATTGACTCAGTGTAGTCATACACTTCATACGTATATATTATCTGTCGTGCGTCAAGCTTTTTCTCTCCTGTCACGGGATTGGTGATATACATAGACTCTATTACTTGTGTAGTATCTCCTAAGTAATATGGGTCGTTAAGTCTTTGTGCTATGATAGAGTCACAAATATCTTTTATAAACTCCTTATACTGTCTGTTTGTTACCTCTGTCTTATCCATCCAGAAATCATCGACAGACATATCCCTTATTGGTGTCGTGTTACCCCAGAGGCTGTCACGTTCGAGACCCATACGGAGGTGTCCGCGATTGATGAGCACCATACCTTCAGGTACTGTGGAGTCATCTATAACCTTTTTCAGGTCTGTGGTATATTTGGGATTATTGACTACGTTGTCGTACTTAATTGCTGAAGGCACGATATTTTGTTTCACGGCTTTTCGGTCATAGTATCTGTTCCATCCGTGTTTGCCGAGTGCGAAGGTGATGCCGAAGCCTATGGAGTACCATCTATATCGTCCCATGATATTATCCTTGCCGTTTTTCTTGTAGTTGTCGCCAGCGAATGTCAGTCCGAGGTCCAGATGCAGTTTGACGTGATTGCCCACGCGGAAGTTATTGATTATTCCGAAGCCTGCTCCGATGGAGTTTTCGTTATGTGAGCAGTTACGTATGAAACCTACGCCGCCGTAGGGGATGATTTCATATACCCTGTATGGATTATATCCTCCGATTAATGTTGAGAGGTTGAGCATAGCCTGCTCCTGAATAGCATAGAATCGTATTGCGTTTACTTCGGGATTAAGTCCTATGATTGCCTTACCCCAGTAGCCTGAGAACTTTGTTCTCATGCCAAATTCTGGTATAAACCATTTTGATACGGAGGCATACGCACCGAAGTTTGAGCGGAATTTCTTGAATGGGCTTTTAGAAAAATTCAGCCCCTCTTCTTTGCTTGAATAGAATGACAGTGCTTCTGCTCCGAATGACAGTTCCCAGTTATCCTGGAACCTGTTAGTCATTACGCTTGCCTTTTGCTTTGGCTGTGCCGTTGCTGTCATGTTGATGCAGCAGGCGATGAAAAGTAATGAAAATGTTTTTATCTGTGTCATAATTCAAAATTTTCAAAAAGCGGAAGGGCCGTCACGGATGTTCCGCCAACATTGTTTAACCTAAAAGAAAAACTCTTACTTTAACTTAACTTTCAAAATCTTATGAGAAAAAATTTTATTGCGAAAACTGTTCTATTATATTGTTTTCGACCGGGTGGTAATTGTCTTGTATTCTGTGTTGAAACGGGGCCGATGCAAACTTAACTTTCAATCATGTCAGTTGAGAGCACCAGCCCCTACACAGATAAATACATTAACCTAAACCCCAGTCGCTTATGAAAAAGAGAAATTTCATTTGTGATTAAATTTTTGTTTTAATTTTCTGTTTGCAAAACTAATTATGAAAACAAAATCTAGAAAAAAATATCATAAAAATCTTAGAATTTAACACTTCAGAGACGCGAAAAGACACTCAAATGTTAAAATCTGAATTTTTCACCAAATTTTCATGTCTTTTTAGGAAAAAGCAGTTTCTTTGCAAAACCAAAGGACAAATATGCCCTTATCAGAAGTGTATATATAATAATAAATAAGGTATATGATTGTTTGTATAGCAGAGAAGCCGAGTGTGGCGGGTGAGATTGCCAAGGTACTTGGTGCACGTTCCAAGCGGGACGGTTATTATGAAGGCAGCGGTTATCAGGTGACGTGGACATTCGGCCACCTGTGTCAGTTGAAACAGCCTGATGGTTATTATCCTGATTGGAAGAAGTGGGACATGGGTGTGTTACCTATGTTGCCGCCACAATATGAAGTGGAGCTTATCCGAGACGGTGGAGTAAAGAAGCAATTCAAGGTCATAAAGGAGCTTTACAAAAAAGCTGACTATATTGTTAACTGCGGCGATGCCGGTCAGGAGGGAGAGTTGATACAGCGTTGGGTGATGGAACTGGCAGGTGTCAAGTGTCCTGTGAAACGTCTTTGGATCTCCTCACTGACGGAAGAGGCCATCAGGGAAGGTTTCAGGAACCTGAGACCTCAGTCGGAGTATGATAGCCTTTATCTGGCAGGTCAGGCTCGTGCTGAAGGTGACTGGCTTTTGGGTATGAATGCCACAAGGCTTTACACTTTGAAATATGGCGGTTATAAACAGGTTCTTTCCATCGGGCGTGTGCAGACACCGACGCTGGCCATGATTGTTGGCCGTGACAGAGAGATAGAAAATTTCACCCCAGAACCTTATTGGGTTCTTACCACGAAGTATCGTGATGTTGTATTCTGTTCCAGCGAGGGACACATGAAGAGCCAGACCGACGGCCTGCAGCTGCTTCAGCGTGTAAAAGGTGTCCCGTTCTCCATAACCGACGTTCGTCAGAAGCAGGGACGTGAAACTGCCCCGCAGCTTTATGACCTTACAAGTTTACAGGTTGACTGTAATAAGAAATTTGGGTTTAGTGCCGAGAAAACCTTAAGTACTATTCAAAGCCTATATGAGAAGAAGATTACAACCTATCCGCGTGTAGATACAAAGTACCTCCCTGATGATGTCTATTCAAAAATCCGTTGGATAATGGGCAATCTTAAAGGCTATGAGAAGTTTGCAGAGCCTTTTGTACATGGTTCAGAGATTCCAAAGCCAAGGCGTGTCTTTGACAACAGCAAGGTCACAGATCACCATGCCATTATTCCCACAGGAGATTTCAGCCGATTGGCAGACATTAACAGTTATGAGCAGAAGGTCTATGATCTTATTGTGCGGCGTTTCCTTTCGGTCTTCTATCCAGACTGCGAATATGCTACTACTACCGTGTTAGGCAAGGCAGCAGATGTAACCTTCAAGGCTTCGGGCAAGACCATTATCAATGCTGGCTGGCGTATATTATATAATAAGGTGGAGAGTGAAGAAGAAAAAGAGCCATCCCCGGAGGGAGAGAATGACACCTTGCCGAGGTTCACCATTGGCGAGAGCGGTTCTCATCTTCCTGAGCTGACAGAGAAGAAGACTACTCCCCCCAAGCGTTTCACCGAGGCTACGTTGCTTCAGGCGATGGAGACCGCAGGAAAGTTTGTCGATGACGAGACGTTGAGAGAGGCTATGAAGGAAAATGGCATTGGCCGTCCTTCAAGCCGTGCCGGCATCATTGAGACCTTGCTGAAACGCGGATATATCCGCCGCGAGAAGAAAAGCCTTATCTCTAACCAGGCTGGTCGAGACCTTGTGAATGTCATCAAGGCCAAGATGTTGCTCAGTCCCGAGCTGACCGGTCAGTGGGAGAAAAAGTTGCGTGACATCGAAAAGGGAACCTTCACGCTTGACAGTTTCATGGAAGAGCTGCAATCACAACTTGTCACCATTATCAAGGAGGTTCAAGGAGATAGCAGCCTTGTGCGTATCAGTAGCCAGTCCGTACCATCTGTTTCCAGTGGAAGCCGTGCTTCTACAGGAAGCGGGAAAGGACGTAAGACAACAAAGGGAACACCTGTGTTGGTATATGACAAGAGTCCTGTTCAGGAGGGGGACAAATGTCCTATCTGCAAGAAAGGCACAGTCCGAAAGAGCCAGTATGGATTTTTCTGTAGTGAATACAAGACATCCGGCTGCCGTCTGACGTACAAACGGTAGCGTTAGTAGGACATGGGATTATCCTCCATCAAGTGCAGTATATCACACCTCACCAATGTCGGTCTTATTGAGCGCATTGGAAGTCGCAAGACTGGTAAGTACTTCACCGAAAAAGGGAAAAAGATATAACCCGTAAATGTCAGCCAACAAAACTAACTAAAGTGTGAGAGAACTACAAGGACTGATTATGGTCATTGAACCAAGCAAGGTCTAACCAAGAGTCGTTCTTCCTGTAGCTCTTCTTGTACTTCTTTTTGTTATTCTTACGTGGTTTATCATCGAAAGCATTAACCACCTTTGCAGCACCTACTGCCAATGCCAATAACGTGAAACTCATAATATATATTATTTAATATGGTTAATAAAATATAGAAAATAAAGTATAAAATCAGAGGAAAAGACTATTCAACACCGAAGGTTACAAGACTTCTGTAATCACCTCCGGTAATTATAGCATACTGTCCTGGAGCGACATCTTTGATTGTGATAAGGTATGAAGATGTGCCATACTTGACGGCATCGTAATCGACTGTGTTAGAGTCTGTCTTTGACTGATAACCATTAATGATACCCACCTCAGACATCTTATAACGACGTTCCTTTTTTGCAACATCAAACTGGAAAATACCTAACATATCCTTTGGGTCACGATTGTTATTGTCAGCCCTCAGAATAAATTTCAGAGTTCCCTGCGGGAGAATAGTCTTTGATGTCTTACCCTTAACAATCAGCAACATCTTTGTTTTGTCAAGCAGGCTGGATCCTGGTACGGGAATTAAGCCGAAGTTCGAGCTTTTAGCCTTCATTGATGCCGACTCCTTTTCCAGAGTCACAACGGTATTGTCGGAATTAAGAGCCACCACTTGACCTATAAACTCTGGTTCGTTTACATTCTGTGCGTTAAGAACGAGAGAACCAAGCATAAACAAAAGTAAAAAAGTAAAATTTCTCATATTGATTAGAATTAGAAGTTTTTTAATTATAGTGCAAAGATAACAAAATTTTTGTGAATTTGAAAAGGAATTTCCCTAAAGAGAATAGGGAAATCCCCTATAGTGATAATTTATTCATGCGACGCGTTGCGTAGTCGTAGGACATCGAAATATCGCTCTTATTTTAATGCTTCTAATAATTTCTCTGCGCTCTCCCTGTCACCGAAGCCTTTGACGTCAACCCACTTGTCGGTGAAGAATCCCTCCTGCAGCACCTGTACGAAGTAGCCGTCGTAGGGGATGCAGCCACCACCGGGGTAGCAAGGGTATCGGTGTTCAATCCGGTATCGGGGCATTGTTCAGTCCTCCTTATTTATTAGTTTAAACTCGTAGGCCACGACCCAGTGAAGGTGATATGTCGTAGTCTCATCATCGTTGAAAAGTGTTATTTTTAGAGATCCATTTGATAGTCCTGTGAAAATGCAATAATCACCTCGTTAGGAAGTTCATAGCATCCATCATAATCATATATGGTATTGCCGTCAACAAGGAAGCTTCCTGACATATAGGTTTCCTCATCGTCTCCTTTTTGGTATTCCCATGTTCCTTTTTCAGGAGTAATACCCACCCACACTTCATTGTCGAAATAAAAATTGTGGCATTTGGAAGAATTTACTTCTTTTATAATCCTACTTAAAAGCTTTGTCATATTTCTTACTTTTTAATGTTAATAAATGAGATAGTTATAATAAGCATGAAAGGTTAGAATGGAAGATCATCATCACTGTCTGCAGGTGCCGATGGTTGAACAGGAGTATTTTTTGTATTATCGCTGTCGGCATCATTATTCTCTGTTGTTTTCTTGCCTGTTCTTACGAAGTCGATGAAGTTGGCAATAATCACTATTTGAGAATGTGCTTCACCGTCCTTTCCTATCCAGTTGTTAGATGGTAACTGTTGTCCTTCAACAGTGATAAGAGTACCTTTCTTTAGGTAAGGGGATAGCTTCTCAATATACCTTTCAATGTTGGTTCTTACTCTTATCCACATGGTTTTGTTCTCGCCTTTGGAGTAATAGTCTGTTGCAACATCCATAGAGAGAAACTTACTACCGTTTTTTGATTTTATGATTTGAGCGCCGTCCTTTCCTATACGCCCTACGAAATGACTGTTAAGCATAATTTTAATTTTAGATGATTTATTATTTTAAGAAAATTGATTACTGTGAGTATGTCTGTACTTTTTAAGACCCAGACATGTTGAAAAATTATTCTTCTGCGACCGCCCGGACGGGGAAACCGTAAGCGCGACTGTAGTTGTACCAGTACCAGTAGCTCGAATTGAAGCCGAGACTGTGACCGTAGTTGCTATTGTAGGCTGACGCAGACCAATAGTAACCGCTGCCCCCAACGCTGCTGAGCGAGCCACTGCTGCTGCTACGCCGACCGGAAGCGGGTAAGAATATAGATTTGCAATTTGGTCCTGTGACCTTCATACCCTTGGTACCATTCAGTTCTGTCCACTCCCATGTGCAGCACTTCAGGAGTTCCTTAATCTGTTTCAGTGTAGGCATCTTGTAGCCTTTGCCAAGTATGACAGTAGCAGCATCTTTGGTTGTGCCTGCTATGTTCTCTTCTATATCATCATAGAAGTATTCAGGCGAGTCGTCCGTGAAGGGTACCGTCTCCCCAAATCGGAAGTAGTCACCTGTTTGTTCAGGGGTGTCAGCACCGATATTACGGTCTGCCCACAGCGTGCCTGATGGAAGTCCGAGGTCAACGAGTTGCATTTCGGTGGTAGTATTAGACTCTGTCAGCTTCTTTGTGTTCTTAACCAGTTCAGCCGTCAGTTCCTCTGCCAGCGGAAGGATATGCTCCAGGTAGAGTCTGAGAGATATACCTTTTACCGTCTCACGCTCCTCTGAAGTGGAGCAATATGATTTAGCCACTTTCTCCAGAGTGGTACGGATGCTGTGTAGTTCCGTCAGTTTTTCTTGTTTGTCCATAGTTATAACACTTATTGTTATACATAATTCAAAAATCTCTGCCTTTTCGTAGATACGGACATTCGTCCGTGTGTCCGTCGGTGTAGGTAAGCAGCATAACCTCTTCACCATTCTCATTGTAGTAGGGTTGTGATGTCTGTAGCATACTCATAGTGCCTGTTGTGGGGAGTTGGTTAGGTTCCCCGTGACCTCTATTTAAGTTCAAGTTCCTTTACTCTGTTAGTCAACATTACATAGGTTTCATCAGATAAGGGTGTATGTTCGATGTCTGCTCTTGTATTTTCCATCCAAGCGTTATAAACATGAGCATATATAACACCATCCTCGACAAACAGATGCTTTGTTCCAGCTCTATCGCCATACTGTCCTTCGATTACTACAGATTCAGGGAACTCTACACTATTTCCTCTCTGTGCAATCTCTTTCCTCAGAACTGCCACTCTCATAATTTGTCCTGCTGTCAGTTTTGCCATATCTTTGCTGCCTGTTTATATTCCGTCGGCCTCGGTTTTGTGTAATAAATAATATATAATATCACTCACTCAGAAGTAAGGAGAAAGAAGAAAAAATTAATTTTTCCCTTTTTCGGTACTGTAGTGAATTTTTTTCTTGCCCTTTAGGGTTAAGGCGAAAGCAAGGAAGGAGAGCAAGTAATTTTGGAGTAAAAATAACGGAATACCCAGATTATTTGTAATCTGTGGAAGGCTGCTGTTATTTTTGCTGCAAAATAGGTTTATCCGGTGCTTTCTCACCTGCCGTTTTCGACAGAACTTTGCAAGGAAAATAATTTAACTACAGTTCCGAATAAATGGGATGGGTACAGGAGTACCGTAAGGTGAATATGTCACATAGATTTTTTTGCGACCGCCCGGACGGGGCAGCCGTATGACTGATCGGAGCAGCCGCTTAAGTCTAAGTTACCCGAATGGAAGCGGAGAGTGTAAGCGGTGTATTCATTGTTATCAACAGCAGATGCAGACCAATAGTAACCGTAGATGCCTATGTAGCTGAGCGAGGCACGTCTGTAGTTACGAAAACCTGCAGCAGGTAAGAATATAGATTTGCAATTTGGTCCTATGACCTTCATACCCTTGACTCCATTCATGGATGTCCACTCCCACTTACATTTTTTAAGGAGTTCCTTAATCTGTTTCAGTGTAGGCATTTTATAGCCTTTACCAAGTATGACGGTGGCGGCATCTTTGTCAGTGCCTGCTATGTTTTCTTCTATATCATCATAGCAGTATTCAGAAGACTCTTCCGTGAATGGTGTTGTCTCCCCAAAGCGAAAGTAGTCCCCATATTCCTCTGGAGCATCAGCACCGATGTTCCGGTCAGCCCACAGTGTTCCTGATGGCAGTCCGAGATCGATTAATTGTGTTTTATAAATTGTGTCCGGTTGTATCTCAGAAATAGTCTCCTGTTTAATACATAAAGCCTCTCGCTTACCCCAAAAAATCACAAGAGATACAGCTAACGCAATTAAATTGACTACCAGTGCAGATCCCATTAGGTAAAGTGCAATTTTTTTCATAATTTTCTACTATAAATTTTTATAATGGTTCAGTTGCAATAAATCACTATAATTTCATTTTTGCTTCGTTTTTGACCTGCTGTGCAATGTCAAAAGGAAGACAGGGGAAGAAAGTGTAGCCGGTAATCCGTTCTATCTCTCGAATGGAGTAAACATGACAAACGTCACTCCATTTACCTGCGGAATTGAGACAGATGAAGCCTATGCCTCTTCGTTCATTCAGGCAGAGGATAACCTTGAAAAAAGCGTCTGGGACACTCACGCGGTTTGTACCGATATAACGGTTTTCTTTACTAAGATACACGGGGCCGCAGACAATATAGAGACTACCGTATTTCTTGGCCCAATAGCGGCATTTCATTTCTATTTGGTTCCAGACTCCACTATTAAGTTGTTTGTCCTGCGGACACACATTCGACAAAAGAAACGATTCATACATGACATCGGCATTCCATTTGTTGTCACCTGCCGGACACATGTGTCCACGATCATATCCGCTGCCACGGTAATCAGAAAGCTCTGCTCTCGGTGCCGGAACTTCCATGTCCTCATGGAAGGCATAATCAGGACGTTTTACTTTGCCGTCAGCATGTTCGCGTGTGAGCTTCCAGAACACCCAGTTAGGACATTTCCTTTGATAGTTGTAAGACACTACATAAGATTGTCGCCGTAACAACTGAGAAGGACGTTGTAAGCCATCTGTAGGAAAAAAACTCTGATATTCTTTTCCTGCCCTGTTAGTGTGCGGAACTCTGATATCATCGTAGCAATAGCCACACAGGACGGATGTTGACAGAATGATTGTGAGAACAACACCGAGATAAAAAAATTTGTTTCTTGTCATAAATCTCATACGTTAATGTCTTTATTTTCAAACAAGCTCCAGCAGCTCTTCACGCTTACATGGGAGTTATTGATTATGTTCATTGCAAAGGCATCAGCTTCCATGAACTTCCGAATACTCTGCTTCCAGTATATCCTGACAGGATTACTTGTAGGATTACGCGAGTATAAAGAGCTCACATAAAGGTCTGCATAATAGACAAACTTTCTACATTCCTCCCTTGAATAAGGAGGAAGCCCATTGGAATGTCTGGAAGACATCAGTCCTATAAGGTACTGGTCACAGAAACTTACGGATTTCTTAATCATAGCCAGACTGCTATCAAAATCCACAATAGGCTCAATACTTGCAAAAGTGTGATAGTTCATTTCATGCAAGATGTGCATCATATTGATACGTTCTGTATTCTTTGATGCAAACGGTTCCCAATCATCACGTCCTGTAAGAGTGAAGCCAAAAGCCATCAGTTTACGACGTTCCTGCGGAACCGTATCAAACAATAACATCTGCTGAGCAGAGAAGTCTGCATTTTTCGTCAAAATCTTCACAGGTATTTCAAACTCTTTAGTGGCATAGTCAATACATTTCCATGTTAGGTTAAAGACATCAGGACAGAGGGGGTCTGTCGAAAATGAGAAGAATATGCCGGTGCTTCTGAAATAATTTACATTCTTCCCCAACTCTCTCTTAAACACCTCAAAAGCATATTCTTCACTCGTCAGGTTCAGATACTTCTTCGGACGGTTGATTTCTTTTGTAAAACAGTCATCCATGACGGCATGGTCAAGACCCATGACCTTTGCTGTCATACCATGACGGTTGTAGCAGTACCGGCACTGGTAAGGACAACCGCGATAGAAGTTACAGCCTACGGCAGCATATTCTCTGGCTGCACCATTAGGAGTGTAAATACACTTCCCTTTCAAATTCAATGTTTTCATACTCTATACTTCGTTTAATCTCACATATTTTCCTTCTATATGACAGCTCCTTAGAACTTCGTCATTATATTTTCTCCACGCCACCAGGCATGAGCCTGTAAAAGGAGAACTTTTCTTTCCTTCAGGATGGATGAATTTCACGCGATGTCGCATAAAGAGCATAGAGGCGGCAGTGGGAAAAATAACTTCCTGCCACATCACATTGTCCTGTCTGTTGACAAGCAGGGCGATACCGTTGTTATGCTGAGCCATCTTCTTGATAAACTGCTCCAGTAATACTCTGCTATAGGGTGGATTCAACCAAACCCTCACAGTTTCAGAAGTCCCCCAAGGCATCGTCAACCCGTCTTGTTCTTTTGTCAAATGTACCTTTGCTGTATCAAAAGGTCGCTCCTTGGGCGAACATGGGTCAAGATCGAAAGGCCCAAGTGCTTCGATAATCCACTGAGGGGTGTACCACTCATCAGTGGAAACTTTCTTTTTTCTTTGTTGTCTTATATCCATCATTCCTAACTTTTAGAAACATTCAGAAATTGATATTCCAAACGAATTTTTTGATTGAAGTACTTTCTTAGTGTCACCCGTAAGAAATCAATATAGGGTTGGCTTTCCAGGCGATGAAAGACTTCTTCATCGGGAATGGTGACATTAAGTGTGTTTTTTGCTGCATTAAAGTCGGCATATTCCATAAGATCGAAGGTAAATGCTGACTGTTCTGCGGTGACGCTGGCACACAGTTCGGCTTTTGCCCGCACCCATATTTCTTGATAGTTTGGGGGTGATGGAGTGTGTCCAGCGGTCTTTCCTTTATCACCGCGCTTCGGCTTTATCTGAATCATAAGCCAATCATTGAAATGTCGCATCACGTCACTCTTGTCCTCATGCATTCGACTACCCCGGCAGTCACACTCCACCACAAAGGCATTCAGCCAACCGACAATTTGTTTCTTCTCAATGCCATGACGACGCTGCATTGATAGCAGCCAGTCACGATTAGACTTCAATTCTTCAATGACATTCTTAACGTCAACACTGTTATCTGCTGAAGTGTCTTCAAAATCACGCACGCGCGATGTTGAAGTTGTTGTTGAAGATAATGACGAACGTAGTGAGTTATTATCTATATTTTTCTTTTCTTTTCTTTGTGTACTTAACACGGAGTTAATTTGTGTTTTATCTGTAGAAACCTCCGTTTCCTCTGTGTTAATACTATTTTCCTCCGATGTAACATCTTTACCTTTGTTGTTAGTGTCTATCAACATGTAAGGGAGATTATTGCCAATTTTACGCTTTGTCAGCGTACAAGCTGTGATATAACGCTTTTGCAGTCCGCGTGAAGTTAAGATACTGTTATTGACAAACAATTCTTTGTCAAATAGTTCAATATCCACACAATATTTGATGACTTCATCGATATGTTCTTCACTAAAAGTCGTAATTTCTGAGATTACAAAAGGAAGATCCTCGTCATAAGCAATATAATAGCCGTCTTCATATATCATACAAAGAAGTACTATATACACGCCTAACGCGTCACCACCCTTGCGACGAATTAATTTTCTTATTTTGATGTCTCTATAGAATGAAACATCAAGGGCGAAATAATCAAGACCTTTTTTTAACGGACGTGCCATAAGCTACGATTTTAGGGTTTCAGTGTGAATTATTTTGTTTTCTTCGGAGTTAATAGGCATTTCCTCCGAGGAAATCCTATTTTTTTTTCCGAAAATACAGTGTAATGAATTTGTCGCACTCATATATTATCAAACAAACTTGGTTCAATGATGTAATTATATACCATCAACTCTTGTTTTCTTTTTGTTCCTTTTGTCACCCTGTTGGCGACTCTCAGGGGCATGTCCTTCTCCTTCTTCTGCCATTTCATTTGTTCAATGTAATGGTCAAGCATTGAGCTGCTAAAGTTACATAGAATAAACTTACCCTTTATTGTGGTCAACAGTTCCAATAGCTTCTCAAAGTCATCGAATGTGAAATCGCTATAATGCTTCTGGACACAGCCGGGATAGGGTGGGTCAAGGAAGAAGAACGTATCCTCAGAGTCTCGCTGTGCGATAACTTTCAGAGCGTCACGGCAGGAAATCTGAACATGTTTTAATCTCTCATGTATCTTTTTCGTAAACTCGTTCCTATATCCGTCCATGACTACAGCGGAATGACTACCAGAGGTCCCATTATCCCATTTCCAACCTCCTGCAGGTGAACCGCCAAAGTCCATGTTGCATTGCAACCATACTGCCCACGCTATATCTATGCTATTCCTTGCCTCCTTTGGATTTCTCCAAATTTTATCAGCACGAAGGAACTCACGTTCTGAGTCAAGTGTGTGCTGCACTCTTTCCATAAGTAGAGCAAACATAGCCGGGTCATGGCATACCTCGTAAAACGTAATTATTCTGTCATCAATATCATTGATAGCTTCGCAGAAGCTCTTGCCTTTCGCAAAGAAAACGGTACCTCCTCCGAGATACGGCTCGCAGTATACACGATGGGCCGGTATCATCGGTAAGATGGTACTCACAAGTTGCTGCTTGCCGCCGTAATAGGTAATGGGTGTACGCATAAGTTATTACTTGTTCTATTAGAGGACAGGAGTCCTGTCTTTAATTCAACACTTGTTTTGATTTTCTTTCAGAAAAGCCTCTATTTGGGCATCTATGATACGTTCAACGTCCATTCCGAACGTGAGGTTCATGCTGTCCAAAAGCTCATCGAGTTCTCTCAGGCTCTTTTTCCCAAGATTACGTAGTTTCAGCAAATCAACCTTTGTATATTTAACTAAGTCACCTACAGTCTCAATGTCCGTTGCCTTCATGCAGTTCAGGGTACGGACGGTAAGGTTGCAATTTGCGAGCGGTGTTGCCAAGGTCTTTGCCAGTTGTACCTTTGTATAGCCTGGAACCAAAGACATTCCATCTCCTATAGTCTCCTTCATTCCTAACTGTGTTTCTAATTCCTTGGTACGTAGTCTCTGACTTTCCAGCATTGCTGTGATACGTTGGTTCTCCGCGCTGACACGCTTGTATTCTTCATGCATCTGTGGCCAGCTTTTCATTGTGTAGATTTTGCTGATAGCCTTATTCGTTATCTGTAAGATACGTGAAGGTGTGAGGCAATAACATTCCGCTACATCCTTTAAGGTAAGTCCACTCATAAGTTTCTTCAGAATATCCTTCTCGCGTTCCTTAAGAAGTTCATCACCTGTGACATACAATACGCAGTTGAAGATGTCACGTAGAAAGAACTCTGATACACCTTTGCCAAACAGGTGTTTTGCCTTGGTCATGTCCTCCAATTCTTTTTCCAAGTTATTTGTCACTCCTCTCAGTGTTTTCTTCTGAAGTGTAATACGCTTTTCCATGAAAGCAAGTTCTTCAAGGGAGTCGAAATACTTTTCGATACTCTTACGGTCAATGAGCATTGTGTTCCTGCTGTCACAGCTATGATGTGCAATCAATACACCTTTCTCAACCCAGTTGGAAATGGTCTGTCCTGAGACATTCAGTAGAGTGGCAGCTTCCTGCCGTGTAATCATTCGTGCCATAAAATTTTATATTTAATATAAATATCATTTCGTTGTTTTTACTTCATCAGAGTGTTCACACCTTGTTTTTATGGTTCACGCGGTTTATACCAGTTGTATGTCACTAACATATTCAGCGTGTTCATACCCTATAGAAAAACTTCTCCCGCCACAGCTTTTTTATGCGCTTTCCGTGAACACAGAATATCGGGAAATACCCCCATGGCTGACTGCCATAGATGCAATCCTGACAGAGTCCGTCATCACAGTGAGCCATATCACCACCTGTTAATCGATAATATTCCAATTAGTCCTGACACCAGGGGGGGACAAACATCAGAAATATCACGATGTAAGCAGTGAGTGCTACAGCAAGCCAGGCACAACTTAATTTCAGAAACTTGTTTTCATCCATATCTTTTAATCTCTTTTTCTAATGAATTACTTTAAAATGACAGCAATGAGCATAGCGATGGCCATCAACCATCCAAGAATCGTCCAGATAACAAACTGGTGCAGATAGCGGGCCTGCTTGTGCTTCAGCCGCTCGATTTCGTTCATGTTCAGCATGTGCTCGCCAAAGTAGTAGTAGAAGGTATCTTCACATATACGCTTCACATG
>JAEEGL013476747.1_pt1 | contig 16632 bp, 10 predicted proteins | sample 9134231 | NCBI WGS metagenome assembly JAEEGL01 (sample SAMN16246548, study PRJNA631951) | gut metagenome | biome: gut microbiome; feature: rumen; material: fiber-attached | host: Bos | place: Iran: Karaj | collected 2018-10 | reverse complement strand
ATTGGTCCCCATTTAGCGTATAAATACATACCAATTTCTACTGGTTTAGTAGGCTCAAATGGGTTTTTGAATTCATTATCATAGAACCAACCATTAAATGAAAAGTTATCTCTTGTTGGATTATTTGGAAGAGTTAATGGTTTATTCTTTTCAGCCTCCATATCATCGATATGGCTTCCACCATTTGTCTCAAAGATTACTGTGACATATTCTTTTTCTATTTGATCAGGATCTAATTCATATTTGGCATATAAAGTAAATCCATTCATTACTTCATCGTTAAAATTATATGCTTGAGTACAAGCTTCATTTTTAAACCAACCCTTAAATAAATACTTATCTTTAACTGGGTCTTGAGGACGTTCTAATTGATGTTTTCTTTCAACTTGTATGTCTTCAATAGTACTACCACCAAATGTTTCAAAATGGATGGTATACATTGTTTTAATTTTGTTTGTACCATCAATAGTTCCGTTTGTACATTCAATATCTAAATAATTGAATACTGAATCTAAAGATTCAAGGCTACTACTACACTCAGATGTAGTACCTAAATATTTTATTTTTTCTAAGTTTATACAACCGATAAATGCATTCTCTTTTATTTCAGTTACTGACTTTGGAATTGTGATTTCTTTTAAGGCTGCATCATAGCTAAATGCATTAGATGCGATACCTTTAATTTCTATACCTTCAAAAGTCTCTGGGATTTCTACAATTTCTTTTGTTTTAAGTAGACTTGAAGTACTCTTTATCACTCCATTATCAACAATAAAATATGGTTCACTCCAGCAGGCATATAAATCAATTTGATCAGCTTTAATTCCACTTAATTCCGTAAAGAAATTACCACCTAAATCAGTCCAACCTAAGAATTCATAGCCAACTCTTGTTGGGGATAATAATTCATAGGTTTTATTCTTTTTACATTTAGTTGGATTATCAACTTCTACTGCATATTCACTTTCATAGTGATATGCGACTTTATAGTTATTATTTAATACTAAAGTTACAACCACAAGACCTATGAGAAGCACAAAAAGAGCGATTAAAATACTACCGCATTTGATCCACAACTTTTTAATTTTAGGGTTCTTAACTAATTCCTTGGCTTTCATAACTTTATTATATCATAATAAAATCTAAGCTGATTTTACTGGTTTAGCTTTAGATTTTATATTATCCTTAAGTTCAGTTTCGAGTTCTTTAATTGAAGCTTCAACTTCTTCTTTAGATTCTTCAAGTTCAATACCATCAAGAACATCTTGTAGGTGATATTCCATTGAAATATATTTTATTGTTTGATATCCAACAACTGTGGTTAATACTCCATTTGTGAGTCCTTGAATTGATGAATCTACTACTGCGCCAATTGCGGCACCTAAAATAGGAATAGATTTCACAATTCCACCCATAGTATTTGCGAGGCCTTTACCAATGTTTGCGCTTGATACACCATAAGCTACCATTGATGATGCGAGAACACTTGAATAAATCTTAAATAATTTCGCATCACTTGGTCTGAATCCATATAAGAATACGATATCTTTGATCATTTGAAGATCAGTGAAGGCAACAATAGTTGCGTCCATTGTATTAGATTGAGAGAGTGCAGAATAAAGTCCCGCTCTTAAAGATGCTTCGCTAATGATTTCTTTCGCAGTCTTTTTAACTGAAGTAGAATACATTCTTGTGAGCGTATCTTTTAAAGCTTTATCATCATTTGTTGCAAGTGCAACTTCAAGGTTTCTAACTTCCTTATCATCATACCAGCCAGCTCCTTCAACTTGAGCATTGAAATCAACGATTTTAGTTGCGATATTATGACGTACTTTCTTATTATGAGCTTTAGCTTCTCTTGCGTGTTTTCTATTCACATTAGTAATGAAGTAATCGCTCTTCATTACTTTTACGACAGGAACGATAAAGAATACTATATAGATGATTACTGCGACACCTATAGCTCCATATCCTGCGTATTTATTAATGTTGTAGATCTTTTCTACCATAAAGAATAGACATGTAAAAATTAGTATACCAACGAGTAGTATAACTAGATTTAAAAAGAACTTCACAGCTCTTGTGTTTTCTCTTTTCACATATCTATCTTCATAATCATAAATAGATAGTTGTTTTTCTTCCTTTTTATTATTTTCTGACATAATTCTATAATTCCTTTTTAGAATTATAACATTTTTTATAAGTGATTAGACACACTATTGAGAGTAAAAGTTGTTATATACACTAAACCTATGAAAAAATTATGAAGAAAAACACAAAATTATTGAATATTAGTATAATATCAATAAATTAATCTTTGACTTAACTATTTTTATTATATATATTAAATATATTCGTAAGGTAGAGTGTACGAACAAATAAAAGGAAAATGATTTACTACTATATATCGATTATCAGTACATTTGTACTTTTTAGTGCATTATTCATTGTATTAGATAGAAAAATCAAAAATGAAAAAGGAAAAACATGGTTATTAAGAGGCTTAAGCCTCCTTTTTGCGTCTGTTTTTATTGCAAGATACTTAAGTGCAGACTTCAAGATTAGATACATCATCGGCCTCAATATTAATTCGATATTTGGAGTAGATGGAATTAATCAAGCAGTACTTAGTTTATTTGTCTTCTGGTTCACAATGACTGCGACGGTACTACTTGAGACATATCCATTCTTTAAGGATAAGGTATTTATTCTAAAACACTTAGTTAAGTTCTTCGCTCCAATCATCTATATTCTATCGATTGTAACACTTAAGACTCATATAACTGCCTTGTTTGGAACTCAAGCGGTAGATAAAGTATTCTATGGTGGAATCATGTATTCTATTGAAATAGGTTTAGCTCTTACAATGATTCTATCAGTGTGGATAAAAGAATATAGAACACACATTTCAGGTAAGTTCATTAGAGATTTCATCTTAAGCTTACTTGGAATGATCTTAGTATCTGTGCCTTGTTTCGCATTCCAACTTCTATTTGGAAAGGGAAATGAGGGACTTCTTATAGAAGATTTTAATTTCATTCACAGAATGGTTCTATATGGAGCATTCATCTTACCTGTCATAATTATTCTAATTATGTATAGATGGGATTATGACCATAAGAGATATGCACTTCTTTATATGAGTCTTGCGATATGCATAAGTTATAGTATTATCTATTCATTTAGCGACTTGACTCATTTAAGGTCATATCCACTTCACTTATGTAACCTCGCTGTATACATGGTTCCATTATGTCTAATATTTAAGATCCCACACTTCTACTACTTCACATTCTTTATCAATGTGTTTGGAGCGTTTATGGCGATGCTATTCCCGGGTCTTGGGAATGAAGCGACCATATTCACATCCTTAACTGTGAAGTTCTGGATTAACCACTATGATGCATTCTTTATGCCTATTGTAATAATGGTTCTTGGATTATATGAAAGACCGAAGATGAAAGAAATGGGATATTCTATGATGGGTTTCTTAGGATATTTCGTACTAGTATTATTCGTTAATGCCTACTACACATCAATAGGTACTCCGACAGACTTCTTCTTCATCAATAGTGATTATATCGCATCTAAATTTGGTGAAGGAGCTAAAAGATTAAGACTAATCACCGCAACTATTAAAACTAAATCAGGTGGTGAAATGGTCTTCTATCCGTTATATCAATCTCTATTCTATATGGTATATAACGGAGTTGCATTTATGATGTGGTACATATATCTTGTAATGTTTATGCTTCAAGATAATTTAGATGATTTATTTACTAAGAATAGAAAATATAAATCAGATATGGAGGCACTACTTAAGAGCCTTCAAGGAAGAAATAAAGGTGAGCCTATGAATAAAAACGCTACTAATGATCTCATATTAAATAACTTCTCAAAGAAATACTCAACAAGTAACGTCTATGCGGTTAAAGACGCTAACCTTTCTATTCATGGTGGCGAAATCTTTGGCTTCTTAGGCCCTAACGGTGCCGGTAAATCAACTATTATTAAGAGTATTGTAGGTATCCAATCTATTTCAGGTGGTTCTATTAATGTTTGTGGATACGATATGGAACATCAATCAACTTTAGCTAAGATGAATATTGGCTTTGTCCCAGATCACTACGCTTTATATGAGAACCTATCAGGAAGAGAATACATCAACTATATTGCTAACCTTTATGGTGTTTCAATCGAAGATAGAAATAAGAGAATGGATGAATATGTTAAGAGATTCAATCTTGAAGGCGCATTTGAAAATCCTATTAAGACATACTCCCATGGTATGAAACAAAAGATTACTATTATGTCAGCTTTAATCCATAACCCTAAAGTATGGATTCTTGATGAACCTCTAACTGGTCTTGATCCAGACTCAATCTATCAAGTTAAAGAGACAATGAAAGCTCACGCTAAAGAGGGAAACATTGTCTTCTTCTCATCTCACATCATTGATGTGGTTGAAAAGATCTGTGACAGAATCGCCATTATTAAGAATGGCCATATTATTAAGACTGTAAGTCTAAAAGAACTTGAGACTAATAATATTCAACTAGAAGAATTCTATAGAACTACTATTGAAGAATGTAAGGTAGAAAGAGTAATAGAATAATGAAAAACGTTATGACAAAGAAAGGAAACGTAAAATCTATAGTCTCTCTTTTTAACTTAACTATGATGCAGTTAAAAGAGAAACTAAATATTTCGTTTAAGCAAAACATTAAAAAGAGTTTGCTATCTTTGTCATTCTTTATTATTGGTTTCGCAGCAGTTACTGTAATCTGTTACTTCTTAATCTATTTTTCAAAGAAAATGATGATCTTTGACTTTACTGGAGCATTCCCGACAAATGTCTTAGTATTCATCTTTACTATTATGATGGCTCTCTCCATCATATCTAATACTGTTAGTTTAATTAAGACATTATATTTCTCTAGAGATAATTTCGTACTTCTTACACTCCCAACTACACCAGAAGTCGTATTCTTATCTAAGTTATTAGTTCATTATATCTTCGAACTAAAGAGAAATATAATGTTCTTAATTCCACTATTTATAGCTTATGGAATAAACACTAAATTACCTATTTATTATTATCCTTGGATGATTGTAATATTCCTCTTTGTAGTAATGATTCCAGTACTTATTGGTGCATTACTCTCAATCCCTTCAATGTATGTATATCAAGCTTTAAAGAAGAAAAAGATAGTTATGTATTCATTAATTATTATTGGAGTAATTGGATTAGTTGTCCTCGCTGGATATTTAATCTCAATCATTCCACCAAACATTAACTTTAAAGAAACTTGGGGTACTACATACTTCCAGATTAGAGGTTTCTTAGGAGACTTTGAAAGAGGAGCTTTACCATTTAAGTTACTAGTTGAGCTTATGGTTGGTAAGAATTTAAGTACTAAAGTATTCACTATGAATACCTTATATATTGGGCTTGGATTTATTGGTTCACTAGTTCTTCTTTTCACTTTATGTTTCTTACTCTCTAAACCATTATTCTATAAAATGGCTTCAAAACCATTCGAATATAGTACTAATCCTAACGCTAAAATCAAAAAAGAAAGAAAGTTATCACCATTCCTCGCAGTTATTAAGAAAGAATGGCTACTCGCATTAAGAGATGGTACACTCACATCTTTAGTAATAGAACTATTAATTGTGATGCCTTTATCTATCGCACTCTTAAATAGTTTATATAATGCGATGAATACTAGATTCTTAGGAACACAATTAACTGTATGTTTTAACTTCTTTATTACATTACTATTTATGCTCGCATCTAATATAAGAATCGCTAGTGCCTATAGTAAAGATGGTGCTGCTTCTTATTTAAATAAACTTCAACCATCTGAATCAAGTAAACTTCTATTTGCGAAGTTAACTTGTAATTTAGTAGTTGGTATCCTTGGCATTGCGACTGTTGTAGTGATTTATTCACTATATAACGCACTTAAGCCAGTTGAATACTTAATGTTCTTTGTTTCTGTATTTGCCCTCTTTGTAGGACATCTACTTGGTAGTGCAGGATTTGATATCATGAACTCTCAAGCTGAACAGTTTAAGACTTTCTCAAGTCAAACTAATAACCCTAATGAAACCAAATCAACTGTGCTCGCATTTGTATTATCACTCATCTTCGCAGGTTTCTATATGTTTATTGCGATGGATTCACAGAAAACTGCCTGGATAAAGATAATGTGTGTATGCTTATTCTATTTAGGGCTTAAAGCTTATCTTTATTTCCTAAGGATTAAAGTTTATTACAGTAGAGGTAACTAGTATGAAGAAACCTGTAATATTCGCAATACTAATCGCATACATCGCATCCATTATGATTGTACAATTCTTTGGTCTTAAGATTGTTGAGATGAGAGGGAACACTTATGTCACATCTATTGAAATCAGTGGTTTTAGTTTCACTAAAAGAGACGATATCACTGATGAGAAATACCAAAAGATTGTCCAACTTACTGATTCATCAGGTAAGAAAGAAAATCATTACGCAGGATATTTTATTCCTGGAGATTATGATTTATCTGAAGAAAGTCTTAAGAATAATCCTAATAGGATTAAGATTGACTACAAGATTAATCCTTATAATGCATCTGATCAAACTATTTCTTTTGCGTATGATAAAGATGCATCAGCTGGTTCAGTCTATTTTGATGAAACCACAAATGAATTTATATTCTTAAAACCAAAAACTATCTATGTAATATTAACGGCTAGAGATGGTTCAACCGTAAAAGCTGAAATCGGTATATCTTTAGTTAGCTAGTATAAATAAAAGGAGAAATATATGAAAAGAAAACTCTATTCTGTATTACTCACACTTGCATTAAGTTTAGCTGTAGTATTTGGACTTGCTGCATGTACAGGTAAATACAAAATGAAAGACTTTGTTGCTGATTTCTCTGACTTCAAGAAAACTTATGAAGTAGGAGATGAAATTGATTTATCTAAAGTCAAAATCTACGCAACATTCTCAGACGATTCAAAAGAAAACATTCCTTTTGAAAAAGTTACTATCACTATTGATGGTAGCCAAGTCACATTAGACAACATCAATAAAGCCACAGAATCTGTGGGTGAAAAAGTTATTGAAATCAAATATTCTAACATTGTTAGAAGTGTCACTATAAAAGTAGTAGAAAAACACGTTAAGGTATTAAGTGGAGTAAGATTTGATGCGACAAATGTAGTCAAAACTTATGTCTATGGTGATCAAGTATCACTCCAAGGCCTTAAGGTTTATGCTTTATATGGTGAAGATGGTGAAGAAGAAATCACTTTAAATGATAGTGATCTTCAAATCTTAATGGGTGAAGTAAATATTACTTCTTCTCTTAATAAGATTACTGAAACACTCGGTCAAAAAGCTATCAAAGTACGTTATAAGACAGTTATTTCTACAGAATCATTCATTATTAACGTAACTGATGAAGCAGAGTCAGTAAGTATTTCTATCCCACAAAACTTTAAAACTACTTATAAAGTAGGTGATGAAGTATCATTCACAGGTATCACAGCAAAAGCACTCTTTAAGAGCGGTGCCGAAGAAAATGTTAGTGATATTAAGTTCTATCTTGGTGAAGCTTTAATAGATTTATCTACTATTTCAAACACTAAAGGTACTAAGAACATCACAGTTAAAGCCGTATTTGGTTCTCTTACTAAGACTGAAACAATCGCTTTAACATTTGAAAACTATGTAGAATCAATTTCTTTAGATACTCAAGATATTAACTTAGAATTCATTATGGATGATGAAGTGTCTATTGATAACTTCAAAGAAATCAAAGTTAATGTAGTATATAAAGATACTCAAGACAATAAGACAATCAAACTTAACGCTGAAGGCGTTGAATCATTAAACGCTCAAGGTGCAGCAATTGATTATTCAAACATCACAAAGACTGCAGGTACTAAGACTATCACAGTTAAGTATGAAAACAAGACAACAACATTTAATGTTGTAGTACTTGAAAAGGATAGTGCCTTAAAGTCATTAACTATTAAATCTAATCCAACTACTTCTACTTATGTAGCTGGATCTGAAAATGTATCATTCGCAGGTCTCGTTATTACTTTATCTTATAAAGATGAGCTAGCTAGAGCTGATGAAGATATCGCATTCGCTGACTTCACTGATAATGATGTAGAGCTCTACTTCAATGACTCACTTCTTACAAACATTAATAATGTAACTAAGGTTAATACTCTTGGTGCAAATACCGTTCAAGTAAGTGTTAAAGTTATGGGTAAGACTGCGAACTTTAATTTAACTATTAATAACGCAGTTGTATCAATTGCTGTAGATGAAACATCTATTGAAAAGAACTACAAGATTGGTGATACTGTAGACTTTAGTAATATTAAAGTTACTGCAACACTCAATCATGGAACATTAGTATTAGCTTATGCCGATCTCAAGTTCTTTGATGGTGAAACTGAAGTTACTTCTTCTCTAAATTCATTAACTGGTGCAGAAGCACAAGCTAAGGTTGTTACAGTTAAATACAACGAAGTAGCAACATCATTCAATATCAAAGTTGAAGACTTCGTTACAGGTATTGAGACAGGCACTACTAAAACATTCAGTTGTGATGTAGATACTACAATTGGTGCAAAGAAAACTTCATTTGAAGGTCTAGAAGTATACAAAGTATTTAAATCAGGTAAGAAAGAATTATTATCTACAGGATATACATTCTCTAATAACTCAATTGAAATACCTGAAACTAAGAATGTAACTATCACATTTGAAACATTCACTACTACTATTTCTCTTACAATAAATGATATATTAGAATCAATTGAAGTAGTTGAAACATCTATTCCAACTAAGATTGTTAAGAATGGTACAGTTGATTTAACTGGACTCAAAGTAAATGGAACATTTAAATATGCAGGAACTCTTGAGGTTAACCTACTTCAAGAAGATGGTGAATCATTCATATATGGTGTAGTTCAATTCAGCTTAAAAGTAAGTGGTGTATATCAAGTTCTCACTCAACTTGAATTAGATACAATCGCTAATGAATCAGGTGAAAGAGAAGTTAAACTTACTTACACTTATAATAGTAAAGCTGTATCTGATGAATTTATAATCGATGTACTCGTTAGTGGTAATGGTGTAGATGGTTTTGAAAAACCATCATCACTCACAAACTTTAACTCTACACTAGAAAATGGTAGATTAAATGACGATGAATCTGATGCAGGATTTGAAGGTGCATTATATGTTAGTGAAAATGAAGATTACTTAGTAGGTGATGAAAACAACTACAAGTTCCTTCCTAAATTAACTCAAATCGATATCTTCAATCAAACTAAGACAGTATTAAAGTCATTCACTACTTCTACTACTTTAAAGTGGATTAATGAAGAAAATAGTAATCAAGTAGTTACACTAGTTCAAAAACCATTTGATTCACAAACTAGAGTTTACTCTTCTGAAATCAATGGTATTGAAAGAATCTTCGCATATGAATACTACAAGACAAATGAATTTAAATTCGAAGACTTCGCAGTAGGTAAGAAGATTATTATTTCAGTACTTCCAAGTGAAAATGACTTCGTATATGATCTAAATGATGTTAACGCTGTTGAATGGACAGTTAGAATTGTTAAAGGCTTTAACATTCATGACGTTAGAGAATTATGCGTACTTGAACAAAATAGCACTAGACATGATTGGGATTCAATCAAAGCTGAATTAGGTTTAACAAATTGTAGACCATCAGCAATCATCCTTCACGATGATATGAAAGTTACAAAAGACTCACTTCCATCAAGTATGACATTTACGCTTGATGATAATTATCAAATTTTCTATCAACATGATGATTACAATAATAAAAACCCATTCACTCCTGAACAAGCAAAAGATATTATTGGTGTAGAACTTTCAAGAACATTCATCTACAATGAATTAAATAACTCTCAAGAATATGGTATCTTCCGTTATGACATGAATGATAATGAATCATTCGCTATTCATGGTAACTTCTATAGTATCGACCTTTCAAGTCTCCCACTAGTATGCGCATTTGAGCCAACAGGATATGCAGGAGATTTAGCTTACTATGGAGAATATATGTCTAAGTTATCATTCCTAGACATTCGTGGTGTTGGAGACGCAACTGAAAGCGAATCAGAAGACGAAACATTCACATTCGAAAACTTCCAAGTTAAAGGTAATACAGCTCCACTTCAAGTAAAGGTTGATTCATCAACTACAATGAAGACAGGTGAAGATGAACCAGTATTTGGTGGAGGCATTATCTTCGTTAAGACTAATAGATGCCATGCTAATATAACAAACATCAACGCTCATGCATGCTTCATATCATTCTATAGTAGAGACTATACAGTAGTTAACTATACAAATGTTAAAGCATATGATAGTTTCTTAAATGGTTTATTCGTAAATGGAGAATCTACAAACAACTTAGTTGATTGTCATATGAAACGTGCCGGCGGACCTTTAATGCTTCTTGTTCAAACAGTTACAGGCGATGAAAGCACACCTCTTATCCCTAGAGTTACTGCTGATGATGCATCTACATTTGAATGCTTTGTAACTGGTGGAGAACTATGGTTCACTAGAAATCAGGCTGACGTTACAACTCTCAAGGGATTTGATGCATTGTTAAATATGAATGGTAAGACATTTATGAAAGATGGAAAGCACAACTTAATCGCTTTATCGATGAAGTTAAATAATGAAGGCGATATTACTAACCAAGCATTAATGTCTTATAAAGGAACAGGTATTAATAAGATAGCTGGTGATTCAGAATATGAATATGCGAAGATTGTAGATAATTATACTCATGCTCCAGTAGCTAAATTTGATAACTTAATCACATTCTTAAATCCTGGAAATCCAAGTCTTGAATATGCTGGTATTTATAAATTTGATTCATCATACAATATGGCTAAGATTAACGCAAATGAAATCGCTAATGCTAACTATATCGCAATCTATGTATTCGGTATGGGTGTATTCACAGAACTTTGGGATAATCCTACTGCTTAATTAAAACAATATAAAAGGACTTCAATCACGAAGTCCTTTTTCTTTTCTCTTTATTGCCTTAAAATCGCCTCTATAAAAGAATTTTTATAGTTTTATGGAAGATTATTCAAAACTTGCTATAATAAACTAAAAGGAGACATTATATGAAATCAAGACTGACTAAACTTTTTAGTTTACTAATCTTTATGTTTACACTAGTTCTTTTAGTAGGTTGTGAATTCCCATTTAGTTTTAGTCCAACTAATTCAAACACTACTAAGAATCCATCTCAAAGTATTGAACCAAGAGAACTTAAATATGGATTCTATACTATTGAAGATGGCGTAGAAGATTTATCATTCCTAGAGGGTTATCCTTGGATTAATACCTCTATTGAAGGAGTTATGGCTAAGATTAAAAGACCTGAGGCTAAAGATGATTTCTATGCTTATACAAATTATGAATATCTAAAAGATTATAAAATGCCTGATGGAAAAGATAAATATGGTGGGTCTATATTTGAAGGTGACGCTTTAACTCAGGCAAAGATTAATGCAATATTAAATGAAAAAGGCTCGGCTTTAAATAGAATTTATACATTATTACATGAAGGAAGTGCTGCTTCTTTAAAAGCTGAAATAGAAGCTACTATGTCATTAACTGATAGAGAAATAGCCAATCTATTTAAATCAAAAGAAATGTTCTATGCGACTATTAATCAATTAGAAATAAGAGATGAAGATGAGGGGCTTTATATCACTTTATCTGTTCAATCTGGTGAAAATCTACTCATTTCATATGATTATGCAAGTTATTACAGTGATCAAGCTGATGAGTTTGCTGAAGCATTAAATGAAGTCGCAATAGCTATGGGACTTCAAATAGATGATTCACTAAATTTCATTAAAACTAACTTAACTAAACTTGGCGAATTCTATGAAGACATATTTAATCAAAGTGGAGAAGCGTATAACGGAACTGTTGGTGAAATGGATTCTGTATATAATGGCTTTATTGATTTAAAATCTGGCTTACTTGATTTAGGATTCAGCGATGATCAAGTAGTTGTTTGTGATAGATCAGCTAAAATGTTATCAAATGAAATAGATAAAGAAATCCAAGATAATGGTTATGGTTTAATCAGAAATATGATTGTTTTATCTAAGATATACTATTATAGATACTTTATCGGCGTAGAAAACTTCTTAAATCTCTATAGAGAATCATTAGATGATATTGAGGGATTTGATGAATACAACATTACTGATACTACATCGGTAGATGATTTTGTTCTAAATATCATCAAAAATAGATATGCCGAAGTATTAAGCAGAGAATTTTCATTAAGATATGCAAATAACCCTTCAAGACAAATTATTGCAAATATCATTGAAGAAGTAATTGCTGAATACAAATTATTATTAGCTGAAAATGACTGGTTAAGTGAAACAACCAAAGCAAAAGCCATTGAAAAGTTAGACGCAATGACATATGTAGCATATTTTGAAGATGGACTATTAAACACAGACTCATTTGAATCTACAAGTACTGACTTAATTGGACTATATGAAGACTACTATGATTATGTTCTTACATATTATGATCTCGTTAACGTCGGAGTTTTAACTGGAATGCCTCCATACGAAACAAATGCTTCTTATTTTCCAAGAAACAATAGATTCGCTATTACTTATACAATTGTTTCTTCATATATTGATAATGAGAATATAAAGAAAGAATATATTTATGGTTCAATCGGTACAGTAATCGGTCATGAGATATCACATGGATTTGATTCTATAGGTAGTCTATATGATAAAGATGGCAACTATACAAACTGGTGGACTGATGAAGATAGAACTGCGTTTGAAGAAAGAATACAAAAAATCATTGATTTATTTGATAAGAAACTATTCTCATTCAAAGATCACAACCTAATTGGTAAACAAGTTGACGGTGAAGTTACTGCCGATTTAGGTGGTATGAAAGTAATGCTTAGACTCATGTCTAAACTTGAAAACCCAGACTATCAAGAATTCTTCAAAGCTTATGCAACACAATATTCCTATGTATATACATATGACAAAGGATATAGTGACACATTAATTAACCCACATCCTCTATCATACCTAAGAACGAATCTCACATTAGCTCAATTTGATATATTCCAAGAAACCTTTAATATTAAAGAAGACGATGGAATGTATATACCTGAAAAAGATAGAATATTAGTATGGTAAAAATAAAGGAAGTTCAGCCGAACTTCCTTTTATTTTATCCAAAACTTTATCGCCTCACCTAAATGATTACTCCAGGCTTCTTCATGATGAATCATAGGTTTATCTATATCAAGATGAACCATCTCATCGCTAAATCCTAGTTCTTTTAAATACTTATAAGTATATTTAGTATGTCTTACAAATAGTCTTTCAAATTTCTTTCCACCCACATATAGATAGTGTTTCACATCGTCACTTGGACTCATATTAAAACTATCAAGTAACTTCTTCCAGTGTCTTAATCTATATAGGAAGAATGCAGGTGAAAAATCTAGGGCGAAAGAGAACGCATCTTTTCTGAGTACTCCTCCATAAAAGGCCATAATTCCGCCCATTGATGAACCGCATATTGCGGTATATTCTTTTTCTTTTTTAGTATAGAATGTCTCATCAATGATAGGTTTAAGATCGTCACATATAAAGTTAATAAACTTATCGCCATATGGATTCATTCTTTTATCTAAATCAGTTTTAAATGGAGGATTTAGTTCATTACTTCTTTTAAGATCATCTTTAGGTGAATCAATACCTACTGCGATAAATGAAATATTATTTTCTTCATATAACTTATGAGCCACTTTATCTAGCTTCCAATCACCAAACGCCGTTAAATATTTATTAACTAAGTTTTGTCCATCAGAAAAATACATTACTCTAAATGTATTATCTTTATTATTAAAATCATAATTCTCAGGAAGCCACACTCTTATAGTTCTTTTTTCACTATCAAATGGAACATCAAAATCACATTTATAGTAATAACCATATTCCATTGTAGTTAAAGAATCATCTCGTACAAATTTGCCAATTTTGTCAGGTGTTTTATTCATATATGTCTAACCTTCTTCTATTATTATAAATCTTTAGACATATATTGAAAATTTTATTTATCAATAAAAAGAGATAAACAAAAGACTGCGCACAAACGCAGTCTTTATATTATTACATTGATTAAACATTTAAAAGAATGTCATTATAATCGTATAAATATTTAAGTGCTTTATATTGTCTATTAGTAAAACTTGTTTGGCTAGGAGCTAAGAATACTAAACCATACTTCGCAAGTTGCTGACAGAAATGTGTTGATTGAGCTTTTACAACTTGTTTCATCATATTTCTCCATGCAATAGTGTTGTGGTCTTTAATATCTTGGAATTGTTCTTCATAGTGCTCATTTAAATCAAACATACGATCATCATAACTTACTTTTCCTTCTATATATGTTTGAGCTTTAGAAAAATCTCCTTCAATACAAGTTAAATAGGCTTGGAAAGACCATAAAATATCCATAAAGCTTACTTTTTGTGGTTGTGATCCTTCATTAAATAGTTTATATATTTCATAATTTCCCAATCCATTTAAATAACTAATAATCTCTGATAATTCTTCATAGTTGCGCCTATAAACTTTACAATGATTCCATAATTGATCAAATGACATGTGATAAATCTCTGACGATTGGTGCATAATATTTCCTCCATTTTATAGTTTCATTATAGAGAATATATATTTGAATGAATAGTGGTATTAGAGCTTTTGAGGTATATATTAATTACAATTTTCTTAAATTTTACACAACTTAAATAAAAAAGACTGCGACAACGCAGTCTTTATTAATTATCTGGAGCCACAGAGGGGAATCGAACCCCCGTCTCATGCTTGGGAAGCACGAGTAATGACCATTATACTACTGTGACAAATGGTATATTTATTATATACCACTTTTAAATTATTGAGCTTGATAGAAGTTATCAATCACTTCCATTAATTCTTCATTTGCTTGATTAAATTTAAATACATCAATATCTTTAGCAAGTAGTGCTTTAGCTTCAGCTTTAGTTTTACCTTCTTTGATTGCTTCATCAAAGATCTTTTGTTTTTCTTTTTGATAAAGTACACATTCAGTTGAAGCGATTATTGAATTATGAGATGAATGATTTTCATCTTCTATAACCATATATTCAACCAGACTATTATTAATCTTATCTTGCTTAGAATTGATAGATTCTTTGATTGGAACGATTTCATCGTTAGCTCCATGTATGATTAATGTCCTACAATTTGCCTTCTTAAGCATTTGTGATGACTTTAGGTTATAGTCTAAGCCTCTATCAATAAAATACTTAAAACGGACCATTAATGAGACGATAAAGCTACCTATATTCTTCTTACCCTTAGAGAACGCAAAGATTAACTCTCCAATTTGGTCTTCAAAGCCTGAAATAGCGACTTTAGCTTTAACTAAATGATTATTAGTTACAGCAACTGCGTAAGCTCCCATCGAGTGACCATATAGATATATATTTTTATATCCAAAACAGTCGTTATGTTTTAGATATTTTAAACATGCGGCTAAATCATAACGTTGTTGATCTAGACCTGAATAATGTTTACCTTCTGAATCACCAGTTGCAGTAAAGTCGTATGTGAAGACATTATATCCTCTATTTATTAAAGATATGATATCTGACATATAACCTTGGTGTCCTTCGCACATACCATGAACATATACAACTAAGTCATTTTCTTTCTTGCCTTTATATAAATAAGCTTTTAGTTTATTAGGTCCTGATTTAAAACTGTGTTCTTCTCTTTCATATTTATCTTTAATATCATCATAAGAAATAAATAGTCCAGGTTTCACAAAATCCATTCTGCAGAAAAACTTATTTAATAATAAAGCTGTGAATATATATGAAGCTAAGAGTAATACAAATATTACTCCAATAACTATTAAAGCAATTATAAATCCCTTCATTACTCTCCTCCTATATTTCAAATGATTCTGTAGGAGAAGTGAATGATGAAATAGTTACTTTAGCGTTCCTAAAATATAATACTTGAGTATTATCATCATCTTCACTATACATCCCTCTTAACTCAGGCATCTTATCAAGCATAGCCTTTTTAGCGTCTCTCGAATCATCATTAATTAATTCACCGCTAATTCTAATCCATTTACCATTGTTAAAGGCACAAACCTCTGCGTTAGGATTAATTAATAATTGTTTAGATACTTGTTTAACCTTACCGGTTTGAATATATAGTCTATTATTATAGTTAAGTGCAGTACCAAAAGGTCTAACTCTTGGTTTATTACCTTCTACAGTGGCTAAATAATATACTTTTGCATCATCTAGGAAATTTACTACTCTTTCTAAGTTATTCATATCATTCTCCTTAAAACATTTATCTACAACTATTATAACATTTATAAAATAAAAACTCCCAAATGGGAGTTCTTATATTTTAGTTAAACATTTGTTATATAAGAATTCTTTTATATTTTCGTTTTTTCCTTCGTAGTAATCT